>Ga0079104_1000443_pt1 | contig 46891 bp, 45 predicted proteins | sample MedtruBG_FD_76829 | JGI IMG/M metagenome (GOLD analysis project Ga0079104, IMG submission 76829) | Root nodule microbial communities of legume samples collected from California, USA - Medicago truncatula BG | ecosystem: Host-associated > Plants > Roots > Nodule | place: USA: California...
TTATCGCTCAGGCTCTCCAGCGTGCCGGGCAGCAGGTTCTCCGGCACCGTATCGCCCGCCAGCAGGTTGAGGGCATTTTTATCCTGCATTACCAGCGTCCGGTAGCTCGCCACGCTGGCGCGCGCCTGCTGGTAAACCGCCATTGCCGAGCTGACGTCCGTGGCGGCCGCGACGCCCACTTCCTGCTGGCGTTTGACGATTTTGAGCGAGTTCGCGGCGCTCTCCATGGTGGATTCCGCCAGCGCCAGATTGCTGTTATCCGCCGCCAGCGTCACCCAGGCCGTAGTCAGCTCGCTGACCATCGTCAGGCGCGTGTTCTGCGCGGTGAACTCGCTGGCAAGCCAGGTTTCACGCGCGGCGCGGGAGAGGCTCTGGTTGCGGCCAAACAGATCCAGCTCGAAGCTTGAGACCGCGCCGTTGGCTTCGTCGCTGGTAGTCACGCCGCTCGCCAGCGTGCGGCTGCGGGTGTGGCTCAGCCCGGCGTCCACCGTCGGGAACAGGGATGAGCGCGTTTCACCATACAGGGCGCGGGCGGCGTCGATATCCGCAATCGCTTTTTGCACGTCGCGGTTGCTGTTAAGCCCCATCGTCACCACGCTTTTCAGCCGCGCATCGTTCATCACCTGCTGCCACTGGCTCACCACGGCGGTGGCTTCGCCGTGCGCGCCGGGCAAGGTTGCCGGGACGGGGGCGTCCGGACGCTGATACGTTGGGTCTAACGACACGCAGCCTGCGCTCAGCAGGGCTAACGCTAAAACAGTGACACGAAACATTATGGCCTCCGGTTTGCGTGCTTACCGGAGAACAGACGTTTCACCAGTACAAAGAATAAGGGGACGAAGAAAATCGCCAGCAGCGTGGCGGCCAGCGTCCCGCCGATGATGCCGGTACCGATCGCCACGCGGCTGTTGGCCCCGGCACCGGTGGCAATCGCCAGCGGCGTCACCCCTGCAATAAACGCCAGCGAGGTCATGATGATCGGACGCAGACGCGTCTGGGCGGCACGCAGCGCGGCGCGCGTCAGGGAGTACCCTTCTGCGACTTTGGCTTCGGCAAACTCCACAATCAGGATGGCGTTCTTCGACGACAGGCCGATGGTGGTCAGCAGCGCCACCTGGAAGTAGACGTCGTTGTTCAGCCCGCGCAGGGAGGCGGCGACGGCCGCGCCCAGCACGCCAAGCGGGATCACCAGAATGACCGAAATCGGCACCGACCAGCTCTCATACAGCGCCGCCAGGCACAGGAACACGACCAGGATGGAGAGGGCATACAGGCTCATCGCCTGGCCGCTCGCCAGCTTTTCCTGCAGCGACATGCCGCTCCACGCCCAGGTGCTGCCGGACGGCAGGCTGTTTGCCAGCTGCTCCATTTTGCTCATCGCCGTACCTGAGCTGGCGCCGCTGGCGTTTTCGCCCTGAATTTCATACGCCGCCGAGCCGTTGTAGCGCACCAGGCTTTCCGGGCCATACTCCCAGCGGGTGGTGGCGAAGGCGGAGAACGGGGTCATGGTGCTGTCGCTGCCGCGCACAAACCATTTGTTGAGATCCGACGGCACGGCGCGGTAGTCGCTGTCGCCCTGGATGTAGACCTTTTTCACGCGGCCGCGATCGATAAAATCGTTCACGTAGGTCCCGCCCCAGGCGCTGGAGAGGGTGTCGGTAACGTCGCTCAGGGACAGCCCCAGCGACACGGCCTTGTTGTTATCGATATCCACCTGCAGCTGCGGCATCTGCGGCAGATCGTTGGCGCGCACGGCGTGCAGCGAATCGTCCTGATTGGCTTCGCCAATCAGCTGGTTACGCAGCTTCAGCAGCGCGTCGCGGTCGGTGCCGCCGCTGGCCATCAGCTCAAAGGTAAAGCCGTTGCTCTGGCCTAAACCATCAACCGCCGGAGGCGTCATGGCGAATATAGTGGCATCCCGAACGGTGCTCAGCTCCTGCGTGGCGCGCAGGGCAATGGCCTGCGCGGTATTCTCGTCGCCTTTACGCTCTGACCAGTTTTTCAGGGAGACGAACGCCATCCCGGCGTTCTGGCCGCTGCCGCTGAAGCTGAAGCCTTCAATGGTGAAGATGACGTTGGTATTGGCTTTCTCTTTGGTGAGGAACCACTCGCGCACCTGGCGGCTTACCTCGGCGGTACGTACCGTGGTTGCGCCAGCAGGCAGGGTGTACTGCACCATGATTTCGCCCTGATCTTCCGTCGGCAGGAAGCTGCCCGGCAGCTTCAGCATCGCGAAGCCCATCGCGCCGCAGAGCAGGGCGTAGATGACCATCATGCCGCCGGAGCGGCGCAGGGCGCGCAGCACCTTGTTCTGGTAGCCGTGCTCGGTCCTGCTGTAGAAGCGGTTAAACGCGCCGAAGAAGCCCTTTTTGTGCGGAGGCGTATGGCGCAGGATCGCGCCGCAGAGCGCCGGGGTCAGGGTTAACGCCACCACCACGGAGAGGAACATCGCCGAAATAATGGTGACCGAGAACTGGCGGTAAATCACCCCGGTGGAGCCGCCAAAGAAGGCCATCGGCAGGAATACCGCGGAGAGCACCAGCGCAATGGCGATCAGCGCGCCGGAGATTTCGCCCATCGATTTTTCGGTCGCTTCACGGGCGGGCAGCCCCTCGTCGCGCATAATACGCTCGACGTTTTCCACCACCACGATGGCGTCATCCACCAGCAGGCCGATGGCCAGCACCATCGCAAACAGCGTCAGGGTATTGATGGAGTAGCCGAACAGCGCCAGCACGCCGAAGGTGCCCAGCAGAACGACCGGTACCGCCAGCGCCGGGATCAGCGTCGCGCGGATGTTCTGCAGGAACAGGTACATCACCACCACCACGAGGATAATGGCTTCGAACAGGGTCTGAATCACGTCCTCAACGGAGATCTTGATGAACTCGGTGCTGTCCTTCGGGTAGGCCACGTCGTAGCCTTCCGGCATCGACTTTTTGAACTCGGCAATCTTGTCTTTTACCGCCGTGGCGGTGTTGAGCGCGTTCGCGCCCGGTGAGAGCATGACCGCCATACCCGCCGCCGGGTGGCCGTTCAGCTTCGCCGTGGCGGTGTAGTCTTCGCTGCCCATCTCCACGCGGGCGACGTCGCTGATGTGCACGACCGCGCCGTTGGACTGGCTCTTCACGATGATCTTTTTGAACTGATCGACCGTCTGCAGACGCGACTGGGCGCGCACGGTGGCGGTCAGCTGCTGAGCATTAGACGAGGGCAGCGCGCCGATTTTACCGGCGGAGACCTGCACGTTCTGGGCTTCGATCGCGCTCTGCACGTCGGACGGCATCAGCGAGTACGACGCCAGCTTCGCCGGGTCGAGCCAGATGCGCATGGCGTATTCCGCCCCAAACACCTGCAGGCTCCCGACGCCCTCCACGCGCGCCAGCGGGTCCTGCATATTGCTCACCAGCCAGTCGGCGATATCCGAGCTGCTGGCGGCGTCGGTTTTATCGTACACGCCCATGATCAGCAGGAAGTTGCTCTGCGATTTCTCGACGGTAATGCCGGACTGCTGCACCTCGGTCGGCAGGCGCGATTCCGCCTGCTGAACCTTGTTCTGCACCTGCACCTGCGCGGTGTCCGGGTCGGTTCCCTGCTCGAAGGTGACGTTGATGCTTACCGACCCGTCCGAGCTGCTGGTGGAGGTGAAGTAGAGCAGGTTATCCAGCCCGGTGAGCTGCTGCTCGATCACCTGCGTCACGCTGTTTTCCAGCGTCTGCGCGGAGGCGCCGGTGTAGGTGGCGGAGATTTTGATCGACGGCGGGGCAACGTCCGGATACTGCGCTACCGGCAGCGTGCGGATCGCCAGCATCCCGGCGAGCATGATGAGAATAGCGATGACCCAGGCAAAGACCGGGCGACGCACGAAGAAGCGGGAGAACATCAGGCGTTTCCTCCGCTGGCTTTCATCTCTTCGGCTTTCACTTCCTGCCCGGCGGTGACTTTGTCGATGCCTTCTACAATCAGCTTATCGCCCGCCTTCAGGCCGCTCAGCACCAGCCATTTGTCGCCATAGGTATCGCCCGTCTCCAGCTGACGCTGCTCGACCTTGCTGCTGGCGTTTACCACCAGCGCGGTGGCGGTGCCTTTGGCGTCACGGGTGATGCCCTGCTGCGGGGCGAGGATCGCGTCGCTCATGACGCCTTCATCCACTCTTGCGCGAACGAACATGCCGGGCAGAAGCTGATGCTGCGGGTTCGGGAAGACGGCGCGCAGGGTGACGGAGCCGGTCGATTCATCCACCGCCACTTCGGTTAACGCCAGGCGGCCTTTCTCGCCGTAGGTGCTGCCGTCTTCGAGGATTAACGACACGCTCAGCGTATCGCTGTTGGTGGCAAGGGTTTGCTTGCGTAAACGCAGCAGATCGGCGCTGGAACGCGTGAGATCGACGTACATGCTGTCGAGCCCGCGAACGGTGGCGAGGGCGGTATCCTGCTGGGCGGTCACCAGCGCGCCGGGGGTCACGGAGGAGATGCCGATGCGTCCGGCAATCGGCGCGGTGACGGTGGTCCAGTTGAGGTTAATACGGGCGCTTTCCTGCGCGGCCTTCTTTGACTCGACGCTGGCCTTGTCCTGCGCGCAGGTGGACTTCGTGTCCTCGGCGTCCTGACGCGACACGCCGTCGTCTTTCACCAGCTGCGCATAGCGCTGGGCTTTCTGGCAGTCGGCCTGCACCAGCGCCTGCGCCTGCTTCAGCGCCGCGGCGGCTTCATCGTAGGCTGCGCGGTAGCTGGCGGGGTCGATCTGATACAGCGCCTGCCCGGCCTTTACCGTATCGCCTTCGGTGAACAGCCGCTTCTGAATAATGCCGCCCACCTGCGGGCGCACTTCGGCGCTCATGGCGGCGGCGGTGCGCCCGGTCAGCTCGCTGACGACGGAGACCGGCTGGCTCATGAGCGTGACAATCCCCACTTCCGGTAAAGGACGCTGGGGAGCAGATGTTTGCGCATTGTCGCACCCTGTCAGGAGGAGTAATGCCGCGATGGAGGTTGTTATGGTTTTCATAATCTTTTTCCAGGGTGAACGATGCCTGTCCTGTTAATCGCTTAACAGGAAGGAGGGCTAATTAAAGGCACAGCGATACCGCATCTCTGGCTGAGCCAGAAATGTAAAAAAGGGGAATTACTTATTCCCGCTAATTATTCATATGCGATTACTTCGCAGTGAAAAGCATATTTAAAATATCCTGATAAAGGGGTTCTAATTGTTCTGACGGCACTTTTAACGGCGTGAGTCGTCGGTAAATCGTCCCTTCGATCATCACGGCGGTAATCTCCACGCAGCAGCGAATATGCTCGTCGCTCAGGTGGGGAAACTGTTTTTTCAGATGCGCGCAGGCGTTGGCGAACATGCGCGATTCGGCTTCGATCAGCATGGCGGCAACCTGAGGATTGCGCGTGGCCTCGGCGGACATTTCGAGCATCAGCGCATCGTCGTCTTCGTTGAGGGTCTGTCGCCATGCGAGCGCCTGCGGCATCCCTTCCACCAGGGTTTTACCCTGCATCTCCTCGATGCGCGAGTCGATGATGCGACGGATCATCTCTTCAATAATCGCGTCTTTGTTACTGAAATAACGGTAAATTTGTCCGACGCTGAGCCTCGCCTCGCTGGCAATCTGCGACATGCTGGCGGCGTGAAACCCGCTGGCGCGAAAGCAGCGGCGCGCGGCGGTAACGATCTCGTCCTGGCGCAGTTTTTGACGTTCTTCCAGCTTAGTGCTCATCGTCGGCTACCGTGTAAAAGTGAGAATGATCGTTCTCATTATACGTTTTAGGCGCGTATTGGAAAGACTTTTTTTATTTACATATTGAAGGAATATTTCCTGGTTTAAACAATGGAGGAAATAAGGAGTTTTTATGAAGGTTAAGCTGTGAGATATTCAGATTGCGCTGAAAATAAGGAGAACAATATGCATCTGAGCACGACTGATAACGTCACACCGCAGGAAAAAGAAGAGTTATTAACGGGGCTAAGAGCCTATAACGGGCAGTTTTTAGATCTGGCAACCTTTAGCGGCGATATTGGCGTTTACGTGCGAGACGATAATGGCGCAATGCTGGGCGGGTTAATCGGGGTGCGTAAAGGCGACTGGCTGAATATCGACTTTCTGTGGGTCAGCGATACCGTTCGGGGTTCCGGCGTGGGCAGCCAGCTCATCAAAACGGCCGAAGACGAAGCGCGACGCAAAGGCTGCAGGCACGCGCTGGTCGATACCGCCAGCTTCCAGGCGCGCCCTTTCTATGAAAAACAGGGCTACCAGCTGCAGATGTCCCTGCAGGATTATCCGTATGAGGGCATGCAGCGCCACTATCTGGCGAAGGCGCTTTAACCGCCCATCCCGTTGCCAATCACCGCCAGCGCATGACGCACAATTCGGTCCGGCGAGAGGGCATTTAGCCTCTCGTCATTGCGCATGCGTGAGAATGGCACCAGCACCAGGCTCAGCAGCGTGGTGAACAGCAGTTCCGGGGCCAGTTCATTATTCAGCTTCCCTTCCTGCTGCCAGCCTTTGATGGTGGCGAGCGTCGCCTGATATTTTTCATCGCCAAACCGCGCCTGGAGATGGGTGCGCAGAACGGGCATCTCACCGATCACTTCCTGCATCCACAGGGGAGCAAACCAGCGATACTCTTCGGCCAGCTCGGCCAGCACCTTCACCATTTGCGTGAGGGCAATGACGGGAGAGTCGCGGTTATCGGCGAAAATGGTGCCGATCTTGCTGCGTAACGGCAGGAAACGCTCCTCAACCATTGCATCCAACAGCTGCTCTCGGGAGTTGAAGTAGTAGTGGAGCATCGCAGGCGTGACGCCTGCCTCTTTGGCGATAGCGTTCAGCGAGGTGTTGGCGATCCCCTGACGAGAAAAAAGGTTAAGGGCGATATCCAGCAGCTGTTCGCGGCTGGCGGTGGCGCGCTTGCCGCCGCGCGGACGTCCCGGGCGGCGCGGTTCAGAATTGTCTTTTTGTGCTGACATGGTCGCAGTATCTCTTGATCTTATTCATCACTTACACAAATATTAATTATACGATTAATTAATTTCAAGTGATGTCTTATGGAGTCCGACGTAATGACTCAACCTGCGCAAAAAGCGCCGTCGATTAAGCTGCTGTTCAGCGCCCTGCTGCTGGTGATGCTGCTCTCTGCGCTGGATCAGACCATTGTCTCTACCGCGCTGCCGACCATAGTCGGCGAGCTTGGGGGGCTGGATAAGCTCTCCTGGGTGGTAACGGCCTATATCCTCAGCTCCACCATCGTGGTGCCGCTGTACGGCAAGTTCGGCGATCTGTTTGGGCGTAAAATCGTCCTGCAAATCGCGATTGTCCTTTTCCTCGTGGGCTCCGCGCTGTGCGGGCTGGCGCAAAACATGACTCAGCTGGTGCTAATGCGCGCCCTGCAGGGGCTGGGCGGCGGCGGCCTGATGGTCATCAGCATGGCCGCCGTCGCGGACGTGATCCCGCCGGCCGATCGCGGGCGCTATCAGGGGCTCTTTGGCGGCGTATTCGGGCTGGCGACGGTCATTGGGCCGCTGATCGGCGGGTTTATCGTCCAGCACGTCTCCTGGCGCTGGATTTTCTACATCAACCTGCCGCTGGGGCTGTTTGCCCTGCTGGTGATTGGTGCGGTGTTCCACGGCAGCGCGCGGCGCAGCAGGCATGAGATTGACTATCTGGGGGCGATTTACCTCAGCATGGCGCTGCTGTGCATCATCCTGTTTACCACCGAAGGCGGAACCGTCCGCCAGTGGAGCGACCCGCAGCTGTGGTGCATTCTGGCCTTTGGCCTGACGGGCATTGCCGGGTTTATCTATGAGGAGCGGCTGGCGTGGGAGCCAATCATCCCGCTATCGCTGTTCCGCGACCGCAGCTTCCTGCTCTGCAGCCTGATTGGCTTTATCATCGGCATGTCGCTGTTCGGCTCGGTGACCTTCCTGCCGCTGTACCTGCAGGTCGTGAAAGACGCCACGCCAACGCAGGCCGGCCTGCAGCTCATCCCGCTGATGGGCGGGCTGCTGCTGACCTCCATTATCAGCGGGCGGATCATCAGCCGTACCGGGAGATACCGTCTGTTCCCGATCCTCGGCACGCTGCTCGGCGTGGTGGGGATGTTTTTACTGACCCGGATTTCTATCTCGTCTCCGACCTGGCAGCTGTACCTGTTCACCAGCGTGCTGGGCATGGGGCTGGGCCTGGTGATGCAGGTGCTGGTTCTTGCGGTGCAGAACAGCGTGTCGGCGGATCAATACGGCGTAGCCACCTCTGGCGTCACGCTCTTCCGTTCCATTGGCGGGGCCATTGGCGTCGCGCTGTTTGGCGCGGTGTTCACGAACGTTCTGCAGTCAGGGCTGGTCGACAGGCTGCCTGAAGGGGCGGAACTGCCGCGCGAGCTGAACCCGACCGCCATTCATCATCTGCCAGACGCCCTGAGGCTGGACTATCTCGATGCGTTCGGCTCGGCCATCCACGCGGTGTTCCTGCTGGCGGCGGGGATTATGGTGCTGGCGTTTGCGCTGTCGTGGTTTTTACGTGAGGCGCCGCTGCGTCGGCAGGCGTGACTCCATCGCCCGGTGGCGCTTTGCTTACCGGGCCTACAACACCTCCGGGCGTAGGTCGGGTAAGCGTAGCGCCACCCGACAATAGGCCGCATATAACCTATCCTTCTTATTGATTCCTTTTCGTTTTTTAGAGAGCCGTCTCGTTGTCGATATAGTCTTCTAAACGTTTATCAAAAGGAACTTCTCGTGAAACTTCGACTGGGTGCGCTTCTCCTGACTGGGCTGCTGCTCGCGGGCTGTGACCAAAACAGCAACGATGCCAAACACATTAAGGTCGGCGTGATTAACGGCGCCGAGCAGGACGTGGCGGAAGTCGCCAAAAAGGTGGCAAAAGAGAAGTATGGGCTGGACGTGGAGCTGGTCGGCTTTAGCGGCTCGCTGCTGCCCAACGATTCCACCAACCACGGGGAGCTGGACGCCAACGTGTTCCAGCATCGTCCGTTCCTGGCGGAAGATAACAAGGCGCACGGCTACAGGCTGGTTGCAGTTGCCAACACCTTCGTTTTCCCGATGGCCGGCTACTCCCGCAAGATTAAAGCGGTGTCTGAGCTGAAGGACGGCGCAACCGTTGCCATCCCTAATGACCCAACCAACCTCGGCCGCGCGCTGCTGCTGCTGCAAAAAGAGAAGCTGGTTACCCTCAAGCCAGACGTTGGCCTGCTGCCAACGGCGCTGGATATCACGGCAAACCCGAAGAACCTGAAGATTATGGAGCTTGAAGGCGCGCAGCTGCCGCGCGTGCTGGACGACCCGAAAGTGGATGTCGCCATCATCAGCACCACCTATCTCCAGCAAACCGGGCTTTCTCCGGTTCACGATAGCGTCTTCATCGAAGATAAAAATTCGCCGTACGTGAACATTGTCGTCACGCGTGAAGACAACAAAGACGCCGAAAACGTGAAGGAGTTTATTCAGTCCTATCAGTCTCCTGAGGTGGCAAAAGCCGCTGAGACGATCTTCAACGGCGGGGCGGTGCCGGGCTGGTAATCTGCTGGCCTTAGCGCGTCACCCGTGCATCAATCCGGCTTTCCGGCCAGAGGAAACCCTGGCCGAAGCGTGCCCCCGTTGCACGGGCTCGCTCCAGATCCTGTGAGTTCTCTATACCTTCTATGACGATACGGCCAGCAATCCCGGTTTTAACCGTGTCGATATACGGGGCAAGCGGCGCAGGTGAATTCAGCTCTGAACGATCGATTTTTACCCCGTCGAGCGCAAGTGCAAGGTGCTTGAATTCTTCTGTCAGCTCGCGAGTGAGATCGTCCAGCCAGATCTTCCAGCCCGCCGCCCTGAGCTGATTAAGGGTATTACGCAGGCGCTGCCGTTCAGCTTCGTGCATGCGGGTGATGGTCAGCGGGTCCTGGATCTCTATCGTCAAACGCTGCTGGTGGCGCAGCGAAAGCAATAGCCGGACGGCGCGATCGTCAAGGAAGTGTTCAGCCGGAAGGTTTAACCAGTAATGGCCGCGATCTGGCATCTGCAGGAGGGTAGTCGCCTGCCAGAAAAAAATCTGCAGCGCAGAACGGGCAGGGAGTGAGGCAAAGAAAACGTCAAGATTGACGTTGTGGATCTCCACGAGAACTTCATGCGCGACAACGTGGCCTGAATGAAAGTCGACAAGCGGCTGAAATCGCAGCCCTGAGATGCTTTGCAATACGGGAGAGGGGAGAACGGTATACATGGAACAGCCTTCAGAAAACGAAAAAAGGTTCCCGCGGACACGGGAACAAAAGGCAAACGACACACGGTCAAATACTTAATTCAATATCCAGCGGATGCTTTGGTAGAACGAAGGGCCTCGCACCGCCTTCAGTTTGTTCATGGCATTATTCTTGTAGAAATAAACCAGCCTCACGTTGCAGCCCAGCTGGCGGGCAATCTGCTTGGTTTTCAGGTTACAGGAGTAGCCGCGCAGTACGCTGGCCTCCTCGCTGGACAATCTTGCCGGAGTGCGCAGGCGGGTCGTCATGCTCACGTTGTAGAGACCGGGCGCCTGCGGCGTCTGGCTCATCAGGATTTGCCACAGCGCTTTGATATCGCCGAGAGAAACCCTTTTGCTGATGACCCCGTCAACATGCTTAAACTTCAAATAACCGACGGACAGCGAATAGATATAGATCTTAGCCCCGGGCTGCTTTTGCTTAATACACAGAATATCGTCATTGGTTGTGACTCTGAAATGACCGGTATTCAGCGGGTCGTAAATAATAATGTCATACGGCTGTTCGCTAAGCGCAAGATCTTCGATATGCGTAAACCCATGGAAAATGACATCCTGTTGTACCTCTGACTCACGCTTTCCTAATGATTGCAGGCCAATCATGGTGAATTCACAGCTATCAACCACGGCAACGTGAATTGTTTTTTTGTTTATCATTGGCATTCTCCTTTCGCTGAATAATCAGTCCCTGGAAGAGAAAATAGCGAACTACTTTTTTAATTGTCTGATGCGACGGAGTAAATGTAAGCCAACAGAAACAGAGGAGTAAAGAGCATGCTAATTATTGGGGGAATATAAAAATGAAAAATTGATTTAATGATAAATACAACTGCTTTAATCTTTTAATAATCTTCACGTTAGATTTTTATCCTGGCAATAGCCCAATATTAAGCTTTGCTCTGGTTTTAAATACCGTTAATCCACGGATTTTACGTGGTTTTACTGCCGTATTGTCAGAAAAAATCATAGTCAGAGCGCGATCTCTCCTGCATTCTTGTATTCCTTAACGACAGTGCTAAAGGATAAAATAGAAGTTATTCTATAAATTTAATATCCCTGTTCAGAATTTTAGCATTCAGGAGGATAAAATCCTGGCGCGAAGAGGTTGTGACTGCAGGAGGCATAACCTATTATCATTTTCTTTTTTACGATAATTTAGACATAATATGATAAATGCTGAAACTCCCGTCAGGGTGATGATATTCTACAAAATAAATATATTTGCGGAGGTAATATGTCAGGCCCTCCAGAACCTTCTCCCCGATTACGAATTGCAGATCACCATCATCGACTCAACAGAAAAAATGCTGACGTCTCTGGCGGATGATGCTTTTGATGTTTTTATTACCGAGTTTAATTATCTTCTTAATCATAAAGAGTGGAGCACTGAGACCAGCGCTCGCTTAACGCTTTTATGTAAGTCAAACGCTGTTCGACGCGTTCTTTTTGTTCCCGATCTGCAGTATGGGTTATTAAAAAAAGTGCTGGAGATGAAGTTTGAACTGACCATCAGCCTGCAGGATGAGATGACAGAGCTGAAAAATGAGCTGCATACGCTCATGCTGACAGAAGAGCCGAAACCGGTCGTCTCTTCCTGGCTCAGGAAAGCGATGAGGGCAGGATCGCGGTCGCGTTCCGTGCTCTCATCAAGGGAATGGGAGGTGATTCATTTGATCGTGGAAGGGTACTCTATTACCGAGATTGCCCGTCACCGAAACCGCTCCGTAAGCACAATTGCCACGCAGAAACACAATGCGATGAAGAAGCTCAATCTTTCCAACCATAGCGAGCTGATTAGGTATCTGCAGACGGTTGGAAAGATGGGAGGCTAGCCCGCGTCAGGGGTAGATGATATTCAACGTTGCGGAGGTATTGATCTTCCCCTGAGACACTTTTGCGGGTGCCCAAACAGAGTAGTACGCCGCCATAGGCAGGGTGAAGTGCTCGCTCAGCGCGCCGCCTGCCGCCACGTTGAAAATCATCGTGGCGTTACCGCGGCTGGTGGTAGACGTTGAAAAAATGACCGGCATTTGCGGATTATTACGCTGAATCAGCCGCAGGCCCACGCCCTGAGCGGCGCCGCTGGTGCTGTCGATCAGCACGGAACTGTCGGTCGACAGCAGCTGCGTGCTGGAGAGGAACATCTCAATAGCCCGGTCTGAATTGCCGTTAGCGCCCACGTTCTGGCAGCTCATGTTCAGCGAGAAAGGCGTCAACCCTGGCTGTGAAGCCGCGTTCAGCTGAGGAATGCCGAGCGTAGGGAGTTTGACGGTCAGCCCGGCGTTATCGAACGAGCAGGTGGTCAGCTTCGGCGCATATTTGATGGTCATCGGCTGGCCGAACATGTCGCGGTTGTCGTAGGGCCACTGGAATCCGTTGAACAGCCACTGGACAATCTTTACCAGCTGGCTGATTGGCCAGCCGATGATTTCCCAGAATGACATGCCGCTCATATCGCTCACGAACATCACGTCACTCATGGTTGCCGTGTCCCCGGCGAGCGTGGTCCCGCTCTGGTTCACGAGCGTGAAGCGCACCGTAAATGGCGTGTTCAGCTCCGACGCCGTATGGCTGCCGCTGGCGGAGAGCGTCTTGTTGGGCTGGGTGCTGGTGATCTCCGCGTGCACCATATATTTGTTGTTGCTGAACCCGAGTATGGTGGCGTAGCTGCTGTTGGTTGACAGGATCGGGGTATAGGAGAACTCGCTGTTGCTCGTTGAACAGTTAAACGAGCCGCTGTACTGCGTGGTATAGCTCCCCGTCCAGGTCGGCGTGGCCGGGCTGAGCTTGTCGGACAAATCAACGCTGATAGGCGTGCCGTAGACAATGCTGCCGCCGGAGCAGGTGGCGTAGCTGGCGGTGCTGACGCACGCCAGAAGCAGAAGAGTGAAGAACCTTAACATAATGATATTCCGTAATTAATGGCAAACCGATGACGGACTGTCCAGCCCCCAGGCCGGTGCGGAGATTTCGCATGTGCCGCCGCGAAGATGAACGTTGAGCGCGCGCGGCGGCTGTTCGGCACGGATATAGAGCACGCTTGCCTGGCCGACGTAACCCACAGATTCGCCTTTTTCATCCAGCACTTCGGTCCCAAATGGCAGCGGCCTGCCGTCGGCGCGCGTGGCGCGAAGCACCCATGACTGACGTTTGTCGGTTTCAAAGCGAACGTAGTTCACGGCGCCATCGTACGGAGCCACGTTGGCCATGTTGCCGAGCACTTCCGCGCCCGAGCTGTTTTCGGTTTCAGACAGCGTGATTGAGTTCTTGCGGTAGGGGGTTGCGTAAGGCACCAGCGCCACGCCGTCGCGATTGGTCACGATGCTTTCGTCCCCGTTCACCATCAGCCCCTCGGCCTGCGGCGCGTCCACGATTGTCATGGTCGAACCGGTTTCGTTGGAGGCGAGAACATGCCACGGGTAAGCCACCAGGCTTCCGCGCCCGTTGAGACCGGTCTGGCGGTAGTCTGAAGATTCACTGTAAGAGCCGCCAAGGGTGGCAAAACTGGAGCGATAGGCCGTGTTAACGCTTGCCGAGTTATTTCCCCCTCGTGCGTTACTGCCTGAGAAGGTGTAGCTCAGGCGGTTCGACTCCAGCGCGTTGCCGCTCATGCTGATATTGCTCTGCTCGTAGTGAGAATCGCTGGCCGTCAGGCTGGAGGTTATCCATGCATTATTATCAAACAGCGAGAACGGCAGGCTGAGCGAGAGATAAAAGCGCGTCTCTTCGGCCCTGTCGCTGTTACGGACGCGGCTTGCCGAAAGGGTATAGCTGGCGCGGCCGATCGCGTTTGAATATCCTGCCTGATATTCGCGCGTGGTTTGCTGTGAATTCCAGTAATCACGCTGCGTCCCGGAAATAAACACCGTCCCCCAGCTCTCTGCCAGGCGCTGGTTCAGGTTGAGCGTTAAGGTATTTTTAGGCTGCGCCGCGCGCAGGGCATCCCAGGTGCTCATCGACATTTCCGGCGCAACGCCGAACCGATCTTCATACTCGTCGTACTGCTCTTTCAGGCGCTGATAGCCTTCGCGCGAATAGAGCGCATCGCTAAAGCTGTAATAGCCTTTGGTGGAATAACGGTAGGCCGCCAGCGTGAAGTTGGTGGCGGTGGTGTTAATAAACTTGCTGTACGACACGCGAAAGCTTTGGCCGCTGTCGGTGCGATCCTGCAGCGTGGTTTTCGCCTGGGTGACGTCAAAGGAAACGGCGCCAAAAGGAAAATTCCAGCCCGTTCCGATCAGCCCGGCCTGGTAGTTATCGCTGACGATCGTTCCCGTGTAGCCGGTAATGAGGTTATTGAATCCGTAGCGCAGCGTGGCCTGCAGAAATGCCGGATCGGCGTCCAGCGTATTTTGATGAACTTTACCCGCGACCACGCTGTACTGGCTCACGCCCTCTTTCAACATGCCGGGAACCGCAGAAAACGGTACGGTAAAAGATTGCTGAGAGCCATCGGCCTCGCGAACCACGACCAGCAGATCGCCGGCCGACCCCGTGGGCTGGATGCTGTCGAGCGTGAACTGTCCCGGCGGAACGTTTTCCTGATAGATGACGTTGCCATTCTGGGAGACTTTTACCAGGGCGTTAGTGCGCGCCACGCCGTGGATCACCGGCGAGAAGCCCTGCTGGGAGTTTGGCCGCATTTTCATGTCTGACGCCAGAGAGACCCCGCGCACGCGAAGGGAGTCAAACAGATCGCCCGGAATATAAAAGTCCCCCAGCGTCAGGTTTGACGTCAGCGAGGCCAGCGGGCGGCGCAAATAGCGGGTGTTGTTTTGCCAGCGACTGTCGCCGCTGGCCGATTTTTGCCAGGTGCTGCTGTCGCGAAACTGCCAGCCGAACAGGTTCGCGCCGGAGTCCAGCCCGGCGTAAAAATCGTCGTTGGTCTCTTTTGCCGTTCCTTTTGTACGCGTGTTGTACCAGGTCGTGTTCCAGGAGAGCATCAGCGCCGGTATGCCCTCGCTCCAGAATTGGGGGGCAATATAGCCCTCTTCGGTACGCAGCAGGGCTGCCTGCGGAACCGTGAGCGCCAGGCTCAGGGTGCCCGGATCGGTTTTGACCTCACCGCCCTGAACTAAATCATGTAACTGAACCTCTCCCCGCGCGATGGCCGGTGCAGGAATGGCCTTCATGCTGATCCCCAGCGACTGCGCGTCTTTCCAGGCAAGATGAATGTCATCCGGACGTTCGCCGTAGGTCACGCTGTAGCGCCCCTTCCAGCTCCCGTTTACGTAGATGTCCATTTCCTGCTTGCCGGCAGGCATGAGGTTGTTTTCGTAAAAACGTGACAGATCGGACTCACCGGATGCGCCAGCAAGCAGAGAGGTATCAAACGACACGGCCCCTGATTTATGCGAAAGCAGAAGCGAGCAGACTGCCAGCAGACAGAGTCTGTTTTGTTTCAATTTCATGGTGAGTCTTTCCGATCACTGGCTGGTGAAGGTCCGGGTTTTATAGGCGCCCAGATCGTCCACGTACATCAGCTGGAAGGTCTGGCCACGCTTAACGTCATTTTTGGTGGCTATCGTCAGCTGTCCAAAAGGAGAAACCATCGGTGACTCGTTGAGTAATTTTGTTTTACCCCGAGAAATATTGGCGACGGTAATATGGAACGGGCTGTTATTACTGATGCGGAACTGATTGCCGTCGGCAGCCAGGGTCAGTTTCCCTACCGCATCATCGAGCGAACCGGCCAGCGAAGCCGGGCGATAAAAAAGTTTGATGCGCGACTTAATGGCCAGCTGCACGGTATTCTGGTTCTGCAGATTTTCCGGTTTTGGCGGAATATCGAGTACGTTAAGAAAGAAAACAGACTCCCGGTCCGCAGGCAAATTTCCCGGCAGTTTTTTAATGCGCAGCTGCTGGCCATTATGGCCGCTGACCTTAATCACCGGGGGCGAAAGCAGGAAAGGCACCTTTGCTGTTTCCGGCGTAGAGTTTATATCGCCATCATCAATCCATGATTGCACCAGCGCGGGTGAATCACCGGTATTCATTAACTGGACGATCACCTCTTTATTATTTTCAGGATAAAGGACTCGAGTGCCATTGATGACAATATTGGCCCATGAATGACCCGAGCTCAGCAGGAGTACCGCCAGCATAATTGCCTTACGCATGATTGAAACCTTAAATACAGGCCCTGCGAATGCAGAGCCTGAATAATTAATATTACAGATAGGAAATGGTGTAGGTAACGTTGGAACTTAATTCACCCACGGTTGCTGCGGTAGCGTTAGTTTTATAGTAGTAAACGTCCAGCGTCAGCGTTTCTGAATCTGGTGCCGTTGCGGTACCCATGATATCGGTGGTGTACGCCTGGTTCAGCGCAATAGGTGCAGATGCGCCAGGTTCAACCAGCGCAAAACCTACGTTACGCGCAACGCTCGCGTCGCTTTCGTTAACGCTGTTGTTCAGCAGGTATTTTCCGTCGGTGGAAATATTATCCGCGCTGGAGAAATAAACCTTAAGCGGTGTACCCGTGGTTCCCGCCGCTGGCGAACAGCCGGAGAAGGTCAGTGCAATCGATTTTTTATTTTTGGTAATCAGGCCGACCGTTGTACCGGCATCTTTCACCGAGATCGGGGAGAGCGCAACGGTAAAGTCAGCGCTTTTACCACCGTTGATGGTACAGGTGGTATCGGTAATTGCGCCGGTAAAGTTAATTACGCCACCGGCAGAATTGTCTGTAGCCATAGCACTGGTAGAGGCGACAGCAGCGGCCAGCACAGTAACGGTCATGATCGTCTTGAACATGATAAACTCCATAAAGATTTGTTTTATATAAAATGAATGTTATTCGGCCGCGCATCGCACTCTTGCCGGACAAAGCGCATTAAGATCCGCTTAAAACGCTTTGACGATATTATGTTGCATCAAAAATATACATAACAAAACATTATTCTGACAAATGGCTAACATTAAGATTATAATCTGGATTGGTGTGTTTTTATAAGATCTTAACCTAAATGCCTTCGTTCGAAGATTTGAATTAATGATTTAATAATCGTTAATTAATGAAGTTTTCTAAATCCCCCCCTCAAATAATATTACTTGACTTGACCACACACTCTTTAGACTTATTATTGCCAGGGAAATACACAATTTTATAACAGTGGTGCAATAATAATATGAAGTATCTCATTGATCTTGCTATGCTTTATGAGGTGGATACCGGTATGATCATGATTAATGGAGAAGAAGAGTCCTCCATTAAGTTATCCAATCAGGCGGCACGTTTACTGTATGAACTTATCATCAATAATGGAAAGACACTCGACAGAGACGAGCTGATAAAGAAAGTATGGGAAGAGCGCGGCTTCTCAGGTTCTTCCGTTAGCCTTAATGTTGCCATAAGTGAAATCAGAAAGGCATTTCGTACCCTGGGGCGCGATCCTTTGCTGATTAAAACGATTCGCGGAAAAGGTTTCAGCCTTGCGGCGCATATTGAACACCACACGGTAAGGCCACCTGTCGTTCAATCCGTTACTGAATACCCGGCACCAGAAGAATCTGAACCGCTCATTCAGAAACGAGAACCCGACCCTCCTAACAGAATAAGGCTTTGGCCTTCCGCCTTTATTTCGTTCTGTGCTGTGTCTTTAACTGTCATGCTCGGCGTCGCTCTCTTTATGATTCATCAAAAAGAGTCCTTTGCAGAGACGCTGAAAGAGTCTGATATTCATCTGCTCGGCAAAGTTGACCGGTGTACGGTATACCTTATCGATAAGAACATGTATCAGCCACGACAGTACTATTTTAACCGCGTAAAAGAGGTCATCGCCAGGCAGCAGATCGACTGCGAACATCAAGTTGCTGATGTTTACTATTCAAACTTCACAAAATCGCAGATGGAAAATTATTTTCTGGCTATCTGTTACCAGCAGGACAGCGTTGATGATTATAAGAATTGCCTTTCTTACAGAAGCCTGACCGGGAGTTAAAATATGTCGAGGACTAAGCTGAGTGTGTTATCGGGTGTTGTACTGGTGGTGTCGGCGATCGCCCTGCTGCTGTTTTATTTTATGAGAACGCAGGACGAGGGATTTGGCTGCCAGTCAGATACGGTTTCCTGGAAAACCTATTCAACGGGGGATTTAACCGATATGTCCTTAACGACGCTGTTTCTGTTTAACAGCAAAGACGTCGTGACGGTTATCCATAAAGGCGTGCTCAGAAAAGAAGGGCAAAACTTTCTGATTGACAGAAATTACACCCTGACGGTTGAAAAAGTCGACGGGAGTAATATTTACTATATTAAAGACAAAAAAATGAATAAATCTGAAGACGATGTTGCGCCTGACGGTATTGTAAATGAAATGTTGCTGGATAATATTAATTTCTTCTATATTACCAGCATCAAGGAGCATGCGTGGCTAATTAAAGGTCTGGTGCTGCCCATAATGATGTGCGTATCTGTTCCGACGTCCTGATATTTTTCGTCAATATAAGAATCGATGATTATCTATTTTCTGAAATTCAGGAAATTAATCCATTGTGTAACAATAAGATACAAGGCGTTCATTTTTATATTCGCCTTTTAACCAGGGCGAGTGAATTATTCTGTATTGCCTCACTATTTTTAGGCTGACTATACTCCGCCTCGAAAAGGGGCACCCCTTTTTAAACATGTGGATTCTTTTTTGAAGGACTAATTAAATGAACAAACTGAACGCTATCGTTCTGGGCTCACTGCTGTCTGTTTCTGCCCTGAGCGCTGTTAATGCTGCTGAAACAACTGCATCTGCAACCTGGCAGGCGTCTGCAACTAAGGACAGCGAATCTGACCTGGTTATCACCCCGACGCGTGCGCTGAACTTTGTATACAGCGCAAATACAAAAGCATTCAACACCGACACCGGCCTGTTTGATGTGGCTATTCGTGGCGATCACTCTACAGCAACGACCTTTAAGCTCGAAGCGATCCTTGACGATTCCAACAACACCCTGTTCAGCGTCGGCGGTGAGTCAACCAAGCTGAAAGTGGGCGCGCGCTGGGGCGGCAACGACCTGGGCTCCGTGGGCGGTACTGTAGGTGCGAAATCTACCGCGTGGACCACGCTGGTTGACTCTGCGTCTAACACCGGCGTCTCTTCTGGCCTGTGGAACCTGACCACCAGCGCTGGCGCTGTGGCAGATACCGAAATTACTGGCCAGGACAAGTTCGTGTTCTACGTTGATTCCGCTCAGGACAACGCAGGTGCCGCGAAAGAGTTCAAAGACCTGACCAACAGCCTGTGGGAAGGTACCGTGTCCGTTGCGTTCCGCGCAACCTGGGGCTAAGGCCTGACAGATCCAGGGGCGCAAGCCCCTGTTTAGGGAAATATCATGTTAAGCCTAAAACCCGCCTTCTTATTCTTATTGTTCGTCTCTTCCTCCGCGCTGGCCATCAATGTGGGAAAAGTCACCACCATCATTCCTGCAAATGCAGACACCACCGCCAAGGAAATTAAAAACGAAGCCGATTCCGTGCGCATCGTGTCCATTAGCGCCCAGCGTATCAGCAGCCCGATGGACGAAGGGATCGTGATTAATCCGGAGAAAGTGGATGAGCTGCTGCTGACGCCCACGCGCATGGTGATGCCCGCCGGCACCAGCAATATCGTCAAATTTTACTATCACGGCAATGCCGATAACAAAGAGCGTTACTACCGCATCACCTTCGTCGACGAAGGGGTGAGCGAAGACCTGGACAATGGTTCTCAAAAGAACGGTAAAGGGATGACGCGCGCAGTGGTGAGCACCATTCTGGTGGTCCAGCCGCGGGAGAAAAAAATCGATTTCGTCTACGTGGCGGGAAAGATGACCAATAAAGGCAACACCTCGTTTCGCGTCAACGCGACAGGGACGTGCCTGAAACCGAACCCGGAATCACCTTCTATGCCCTGCACCAAAAACTTCTATCTGATGCCCGGTACCTCGCGCGCTATCGACGATATCAACGTGACGGACAACCATTTTCATCTCGGAATTTGGGACCAGAAACAGTTCATTCCTGTTAAGTAAGGATGCATGGTGAAAAATAAATTAGTGTTGCCGGTGATGATGGCTTGCGCATCCGGCACGCTGCCCGCGTTTGCGTATGCAGCCTCAAGCTCCGTAGTTATCGCTAATTACCGTTTTCCCGACTCGCTTTATGGACTGCTGGAGCAGGGGATCAAAATTCCCGTCTATCTGGTGAATACGCGTCCACATTCGGCACAGCAAGGGAATCGCGAGGGCACGGCGAGCGAATATGTTCGTATCGGTGACGTGACGCTCTTTGCGAAGGACCTCAAGCTGGGGCTGAGGGATGTTCAGGTGCAGGAGTCCGATAACGGCGTTCGCCTGTCGAAAGAGATGCGCGCGCTGCTGCAGAGCATTAACGATAAGCAGTTTAACGACCAGATGCGCATCCCGGTGAGCGCCGGTTCGGCATTCGAGCTGGATCAGAAGAAGATGCGCCTGCTGCTGAATTTATCCCAAAGCGACTATGGGGTGAATATCCGCCCGCGCGAGGTAGATATCGATGCGCCTGAAAGCGATGACCTGAGCGGCACATTCTCCTATAACCTCGGCGCGTACCATACCGAAAGCGGCTACGGCGACAGCTGGTCATCCGGCTACCTCAACGCGAAGAGCTGGGTGTCGATGGGGGTCGATCACCTGCTGATCGACGGCTCCGGCTATGTGAACGAAAACAGCAGCGATACCCAGATGAACGCCGCAATGTGGGAGCGCGACTATCAGGGGATGCGCTACGCCGCAGGCATGCTTAACGGCTGGGCGATGCAGTCTTTAGCCAGCGTCAGCGGCATTTCCGGTGGTGAAGTGTACGGCGTGTCGATGGGCAACCAGGCGAACTCGCGCAAGCGCGACAACACGCTTTCACTGACCCCCGTGGTGGTCTACTTCCCGACGGCGGGCGAGGCGCGTATTCGCCGCGACGGCCAGCTTATTGGCATTCAGCGCTTTGACGTCGGCAACCACGAAATTGACACCAGCAATCTGCCTTACGGGATCTACAGCGTTGAGGTTGAAGTGGTCAGCGGCAGCCGCACCGTGTCGCGCAGCATGTACACCGTGAATAAACCGTTCTCCAGTAACGTGTCGGAAACGCTGCGCTGGCAGACGTGGGGCGGGATTTACAGCCGCGATAAGTCCGTCGTGAATTATAAAAAATACGCGAAGCGCAAAAACGAGCAGGACAACACGTACTACTACGATTACGACACCAAACATAAAGACACCATGTCGCTGGTGGGGGCCTCGTTCAGCAAGCGCAGCGGGATGGTCGACTGGAACGCATCGACCTACATGATGCGGGAGCACATCGTCAGCGAGCTGTGGGCCTCCCTGAATCTGACGGACTTTTTCTCGGTCAATTCCCAGACCATGGCCGCCTCTGACGGGACGTACCGCGCCAACTATGGTGCGAATCTCAGCCTGCCGTGGCAGATAGGTTCGGTCTGGTACTCGCACGAGCAGCTCTCCAGCGGCAAGTTCCTGGACATCTATGAGAGCAAGGGCAACACCTGGGGGGCGTCATTTAGCCTGCCGTCTTTCGGCCTGCCCTCTGCGGGCAACCTGAGCCTGATGCGCCAGGAAGACGAAATGTACCGCTACAAGCGCTACCAGATGGACTACTCCCAGGGGCTCTACGCCGGTCGCTACGGTACCGCGCGCCTGCGCGTCGGAATGTCGCGCAATAAATACGATGGCTATTACGAAGAGAAAGATCGCTACGTGATGCTCGACTTCTCCATTCCGCTGGGCAACACCGTCTCGGTGGGCGTTTCTCACAACCGCGATACCGGCACGGCGCTGAACGTCAGCGCCAGCCGCCAGTTTGACGGCGACTACCTGAAGTCGGCCACGGCCAACGTCTCGAAAGCCTTTAACAGCACCTACGACCGCAGCGTCAGCGGCGGGGGCAGCGTGAACTTCGATACGCCGTGGAACAGCAACATCCTCAGCGTGCAGAGCGGCATGAGCAAAGGCTGGAACTCCACGCTGACCAGCGACGGCAGCGTGGGCTGGTCCAAAGAGGCCATCGCCGCCGGCAAAGGTACCGACAGCGCGGGGGTGATTGTTAGCACCGGCCTTAAATCTGACGAGGCGCTCACGCTGAAGCTCAACGGCCGCGCGGAGCGCATTAAAGGGGATAAAACCTGGCTGTCCCTGCCGGCATACCAGGCCTATGACCTGGAGGTGATGAACAGCGAAACCGGCACGGAAAGCTATGAGATTGGTGCGAACGCGCGTCGCCATATCACCGTCTACCCGGGCAATACCGTGGTGATGAAGCCGCAGGTGAAGAAAATCGTCACCCTGTTTGGCCGTCTGGTTGATGCAAACGGCGCCCCGATCGGCGCCACGCAGATCAAAAACCACGTTGGGCTGACCCGAACGGAAAACGACGGTCGCTTCGTGATTGATGTGGATAAAAACAATCCGATTCTGAGCATTGCCACCCCGGATGACAGCGTCTGCGAGGTACGTCTGGATATCGAGTCCAACCGCGGTGCGCTGTGGCTGGGGGACATCTCCTGCAATAAGGGCGATTACGTCTGGCAGGAAGCAAAAGGAACACTGGAACGTGATGATGAAAAAGATATTCGCTCTTAACCTGCTGTTGATGAGTGCGGCTGCCCAGGCGCAGCAGCTGCCCTATTTCGCCATTAATAATCCCGACAATAACGGTACGGGGAATTCCGCGGCGCTATTTAGCCTGAACAGCACCTCCACCTCGTTTTTACACGGCTCGCGCGAGTGGCCGACGCTGAGTGCAAAAACCAACAACGGGGTGGCTACCTATATCCCGGACAACAGCTACAGCGGCCCGGCGGGAAGCGCGCTGACGATAAACTTTGCCGTAACGGGATCCAGCGCTTCGCCGTTCTTTAAAGGTACGGCGTGTTCAGCATCCTGCGGCAACACGGGATATACCCCGACGACCAGCTATACCGACACGTCGATGGTGGTGAAGCCTCCGGTGATGGAGCCCGGCACGTCATACGGCCGCTGGGTGCTGGGCGACCCGTTCTTCAACTATTTGCTCAACGCCGCGCCGGGTGATGAGGTGACTATCACCTCCACGCCGCAAACCAGCTCCATCAACAAGGTCACCACGACGAATACGCTCCACAAGGTGGGGACGCTGACGATGACCAACTCCCGGGCGCTTAACCTGGGGATTGATCCGATCAGCGGCGAGGTGACGATTGTCGACGGATCGACGGGGGCCACCTGCACCAAATACACCCGCAACACGGTGTCTGGCGTACTGTGTGACCTGCTCGAATACACGTTTATCGGTGAGGACATTTCCGGCTACAGCGGGGGGCTGGCGCTCACCTCTTCCCGGATTAACAGCGTTCTGCAATCGCACATGAGCGGTGGCACCGGCCTCGCCGCCGAGCTGACCTTCGATGAAAGCACCTGGTACAGCATCTCCGGCGGTATCCTGAGCGATACGCGCGTCCTGGCGAACACGTTCCTCGCGGCACCGCAGAAAAATGGCGGTAAAGCCTACCTTAAAATATTCCTGCCTAAAGCGTTAATCCTGAGCGTGGCGCAGTCGGGAGACGGCAGCAGCATTGGCAATATTGTCAGCCTGTGCCTGACGCCGGGCAACAGCTCGCTGGCGGCGGACTTCTGCTTCCAGCCGGGCGGCGGGCTGGTGATTAACCCCATCCAGCCGGGTCTGGCGATCGTGCCTGACAATCCGGATTACACCCTGGACCCTAACGGTCTGGGCGGTTCCGGGAAAGGCGCCATTGGCGGAGCGCCAATTGAGATCCCCTATACCATTACCTACAGCGGAGCAGAAAAAGATGCGGCGATAGCGGTCACGGTGAAGGTGACCGGACCCACGCAAAGCCTGAACGGCGTCGACTACTGCGCCTTTAGCGGCAACGGCTTTACGGTGCCTATTCCGGGCAACGTGCTGGTGGGGAAAAGCCAGACGCTGATGGCGCACAACTGTAAAGGCGAAGTGCTCCAGGTACCGGCTCCGGCGACCCATGCGGAAGAGTGGAACAAAATCAGCTCTGGCGTGACGGATATGTGGCTGTGGCAAACGCCGCTGGTCTTGCAATTTGTTATGGATAACCCGGTGTCGAAAACAACCTATGACGGGAATAGCTGGTTTGGTGAAGTAACCGCTCAGGGGAAAATAGACGTCAGCGCGTCCTGGAATTAAACGAATATGACTGGAAAAATCCTGGCTATTTTTGCAATAAATTGCTTCATTTCATTCGGAGCAAATGCTTTAATTATCGAAAGTCTGAATATTGATTTTTTGCCAGAAAAAGAAGTGGTTTTTCAGCCTATAAAGAACGATACCGGTGAAAGTCAGAATTATACAGTTTCGCTTATTCAGGTAGACGTTCCTAAAGAAAAGGGCAAAGAGACTGAAATAAAAGATGGCGAGATTATGTTTTCGCCTAAGCAATTAACGCTGGGGAGCGGTGAACGCGCCGGGTTTAAATTTTACTATTCCGGCCCTCACGACAGCAAAGAGCGTTACTATCGCGTCAAATTCACCGAGACGCCGCTCCAGGCAAAGGTTGTCATGCGTAAAGGCCAGCGCATCCAGTCGGATGTGGTGGTCTCGCTTGAGGCGATTTTGATTGTCCGTCCCTGGACACGACATTTTGATTATGCGTTTAGCAACGGAGTGGTAAGTAACACCGGGAATACCTATTTCAAATATGTATCCTCGGCCGGGTGCGGTACGCAATACAACGATTCAAAATATATTCCACCCGGACAACGGCTGGAGATTGATAATGCCGGACAGGCCGCAAGGCGAATGATTGTTTATGGAAATAAAATCATTCCGCTTAGCACCTGCTCTTAGCAACCGCTTTCCTTCATAAAAGGAAATTAGCCTTTAGCATCATGCTAAAGATCCATAACTACAGGAGATAAAAATGAAAGCGATTTCATTCGTAGAAGCGAAAGATATTATCGGCGGCGCATTAAACCCGTTCGCGGGTCTGGTTAAAGGTGCACAGCTGGGTTACGACACCGGCGCCAGCATCATGGGCATGGTTGGCGGTGTGGTCGGTGGAATTCTGGGTGGCGCAATGGGCTTCCTGGGCGCGCTGGTTGGCAGCTACAACTAATTCACGTTAACAGGAAAAAAATCATGCAAGTTATCGATTTCAAAAAAGCTCAGGCCATTATCGGTGGTTGGGATCCGTTTGCTGCCGCTATCCAGGGTGCAAGCGCAGGCTATAACGCGGGCAGCCAGATGTTAGGCGCGCTGGGCGGCACCATTGGCGGCGTATTTGGCCTGGTGGGCGGCTTCATCGGCGGTTTCTTCAGCGCATAAGCGTGAAGAACATTGTACGCATGGCCCGCATTGCCGGGCCATTTTTTTATTTCAGCCACGGATAATTATGTTTTCGCTCTTTCAGTATAAAAAACAGGGTAAGACTCCTGTTATTCGCCAGCATGAATTTACCGAATGTGGACTGGCCTGCCTGGCGATGGTGTTGGGGTACTACGAGCACCATGTCTCAGTAAGCCAGCTGCGCCGGGAGATCGCCGTTTCTGCCGATGCGGGAACCTCAATGGCGGAATTGATGACCCTTGCCAGCGATAAAAATATGACCGGCCGGGTGCTCAAAGGCGAAATCACTGAAATAGAGACGTCTGAGTTGCCGGTCATCGCCTTCTGGCGCGGTAACCATTTTGTTGTCATCGTGAAAATCGACAGCCGCAGCGTGACCGTTCACGACCCCGCCAGCGGCGTGCGTCGTTACCGTCTGAAAGAGGCCGAAAAGCTCTTCTCCGGTTATATCCTGGAGCTGAAGCCCACGCCGCGTTTCGAAAAAAAGTCCCCGGAGGAAAAGCTGACCCTCGGACGGTTAGCCAATAAATCCCCCAGTCTTTTCCAGCGACAGCTCCTGCTGTTTGTGCTCTGTATCTTTACCCTCATCACCATGCTGGCGAGCCCCACCTACGTGCAGCTGATTATGGATGAGGCCATATCCCGCAGCGACAGCGATCTGGTGATCTTGCTCACCGCGATCTTCGCCATCGTCTTTATTTTTGAAGTCATCGGTAAATTTCTCAAGCAGCTGCTGGAGATCCTGATGCGCAACATCGCCTATGACGATTTGAGCCAGTCGGTGCGTCACTACATGCTGCGCACCCAGACCGGCTGGTTCCGCTCGCGCCCGCCGGGCATCGTGCTGGCCATCGAAAAATCCCTCCATGCCTGCGCGGAGTTCATCAGCAATGGCTACGTGCAAATTCTCTTTTCCAGCCTGATCGCCGTGACCAGCCTGCTGTTTATGCTGCTGTATAACGTAAAGATTGCCGTGCTGACGATGCTGCTGATGGGCGTATTTTTCCTGATTCGCTTTTCGCTGATTGGCCCCTATCAGCGCGCCGTCGACGACTCCATCGAGCGAACCGCACAGTATGAGTCCCTGCTTGTGGAGACGCAGAAGGGGATCATCACGCTCAAAGCGAACAACATGGAGCAGGCCCGGGATGCGGTGATGGACAAATCCCAGCGTGAGCACATCGCCGGCCTGATGCGTAAAGAGCGGCTGCTGGCCCGCTTTGACGTGGCTTCGCTGCTGGTGATCAACGCCGAACAGCTTCTGGTGGTTTGCTTTGGCGCGTGGCTGATTCTGGAGGGGCAGATGAGTATCGGGATGCTTTACGCCTATATCAGCTACAAGCGCTATTTTTCAGATGCGATGGTGCAGGTCGCGCAAAAGCTGCTGGACAAAAATGCCCTGAAAGGGCCGCTCGATCGCGTGGGGGATCTGCTGTTTGCCCCGTCTGAAGCCAGCCAGTTTGGCAAACGCATTGTCACCTCGCCGGTGTGTCTGCAATTTGAGGACGTTTCATTTGCCTATCCCGGCCGTGACGCCACGCTGCAGCACATCGATATGACCCTTAAGCAGGGAGAAGAGGCGGTGATTGTCGGCCAGAGCGGGTCGGGAAAAACCACGCTGCTGCGTCTGATCTCAGGCATGCTGCTGTCGACGTCAGGCTCGCTGCGGATCAATCAGATCCCCATCGAAGAATGCGATCTTTCCTCGCTGCGCCAGCATATCCGCATCGTACATGCAGACGATATTCTCTTTACCGGCTCGATTCTGGACAACATCGCCTGCTTTGACAGCGCACCGGATAAAGATCGGGCCATTGCCGCGTGCCGGCTGGCTGAAGTGGACCACGTCGTCACCCGTCTGCCGCACGGCTACGAGACGCAGATGCTGCCGGGGAATACCTTTTTCTCAGCCGGGGAGATGCAGCGTCTGGTCCTGGCGCGGGCCCTGTACAGCCAGCCCAGCCTGCTGCTCTGCGACGAAGTGACGGCGAATCTTGATAAGACGACCGCGCAAAAGGTCCTGGAGAACCTGCGAAGCCTGGGGATTGGCCTGGTCTTTGTCACCCACTCGCCGGACGTGGTGGGCTGCCACGGGCGCCGTTATACCATGGAAAACGGAACGCTGCGGGAGAGTGAGCAATGATGTTTCTGCCGCGTCTCTATGCCCGACTCTGCGCGCGCCAGGCCGGAAGCACGTTACTGGCAGGCCGGATTGCGCAAAACTACAGCCAGTTTATGCGCTGCCCGGAGGCCGATGTCCCGGCCGATTTTCTGCATCAGAACGCCCATGAGCTAAGCGGTTTTAACTTTGTGGAGCAGATCTTCCCGCCCGCGCTATGGGCGCGCAACGTCCGCTTCGATCTGCACGCGCACGTGGCGCAGTGGACGCACGAGCACTCTTTTTATCGTTCGCCACGCACGCTGCTGCTGGGGATGCGCTGGGCGGGTTTTGGTCTGATTATGGATGCACTGCTCGCCACCGCGCCAGCCGATGTACGCTTTCAGTTTATTACCCGTCACCCTGCGCTGCACAAGCTGATGGCCGCGCACGAAGGGCGGCGCGCCGGCTCGTTTTTCGCCCCTCACCGTCTGGTAACGGTGCTGCTAATGGACGAACGCCTGCCGGATGCGCCGCTGTTCGCGGCTCAGGCAGGCGATCAAAAAGCGTGGCTGACGGATGTCTCAACGCGTTTTCTGTCGCGCTATGGCTATAGCGTCCGAACGCTTCTGCCGGTCTGTTCGCTGCACGCGGCGGAGTTTGGGCTGGAGAGCCAGGCGTATGCGCCCGAGGGTTACCGTCAGGCCGCCACCGACACGCTGAACGCGCTGCGCAAAACCCCCACGCTCTGGAGTGCATGGGACGATCTTTCAGTGATTTATCATGGATGACATATCGTGAAATTAAAAAACCGAAGCCGACAGCGGCGGGCGCTGATCCCGCATCACTTTTCAAAAAGCTATCAGATTAACGCGCCGCGGCTGAAAACCGTGCTGGCGTTGTTCATCTCCTTTTTTCTCTGCCTGCTGGTCTTTGCGATCGTCTTTAATTTTTCGGAAACCACGCTGGCGCGCGGGGTGCTGATCCCGGCGCAGGGGGATGTTGAAGTGCGCGCCCGTGAGTCCGGCACCCTGGTTGATTTTGCCGTACGCCCGGGCCAGTACGTGAAGGAAAACGATCCGCTGTTCACCGTGTCGCAGGACTATGGCGGCAAGCAGGGCTCGGTGGTGCAGTTTGACCGCCAGCAGATGGAAGCGGAAAAAAAGCGCAGCGAGCAGCGCATTCAGGCCATTGATGACTCTATTGCGTCGTACCGCAAAAACCTGGCGCAGCAGCTGACTCTCACTGACCGGCAGATCGCCGTTTCCCGCGATAAGGTGAAAAAGCTGCGCGCGCTGCTCAAAAACAGCACCGACACCTACGAGGCGTGGAAATCGGTATCCGGAAAGGGCTATGTGTCCAAAGTGGACCTCGACAAAAGCCACAACGACGTGCTCAATGCACAGCTCAACATGACGCTGGAGGAGAGCACGATCCTTGAGCTTGAGGCGCGTAAAACCAGCCTGACAGACAGCACCCAGTCGCAAATTGACTCCCTGAGCGAGGAGCAGCTGTATGTGAAAAACCGCATCAGCGAAATCGATCGTAACCTCTCCAGCCGGGGCAGTTCTACCATGGCGATGCTGGCCCCGTCCGATGGCTACGTGGTGGCGATTAACTTCCCGCCCGGCCGGGCCATCACGCAAAACAGCGAGGTGGTGGTGGTGATCCGCAAAAATGCCGCGGCGACGATGGAAGGGTATCTGTATGTTCCGGCAACGGGGGTGGGGCGCGTGGCGAAAGGCGATAAGGTCAAACTGCGCTTCGACTCCTGGCCCGTGGATAAATACGGTTCGGTCGAGGCAACGCTGTCTGATTTCTATGAGGTCAATATCGATGCCCATTCCGCGCTGATCCCGCTGCAGGAAGGGCAGAACTATTACCTGGCCAAAGTGCGTGTTCCCTCCTGGTTTACCGACCCGGACAAGAAAAAACGCATGCTGATGGGCGGAATGACGGTTAACGCCGATATCGTTATCGATCGTAAGCCACTTATCAATCTGCTGATTGCTCCGCTGGAAAGGGTGCGGAAGCGGTTTATTGATTGACCCGTAAATCGCAGGGCGGGTAAGCGCAGCGCCACCCGGCGTTTACCCCAGCTTATCCATCCGGGTCTCCCCCTCCACCATCGACAGCTGATACAGCGAAAACGAACGGTGCTTTTCAATCAAATTCGCCAGCTCCGGCGAGTGGCTGGTGAGCCAGATCTGCGAGTAGCGGCTGGCCTCGGCAATCAGGCTCGCCAGCGCGGGCAGCATCTGCGGGTGCAGGCTGTTTTCCGGTTCGTTGAGAACGATGAAAGCGGGAGGGCGCGGGCTTAACAGCGCCACGGCAAGGCACAGGAAACGCAGCGTGCCGTCGGAGAACTCAGCCGGTTCCAGCGGCCTGCTTAGACCCTCGCGCTGCATCATCATGCGAAAACGTCCGCCGGTGTTGTCGCTGTAAAATACGCAGCCGGGGAAGGCCTGATCAAGGATGCGCATCAGCAGCAGTTCGTCGCCGATTTCGACAATAGTCTGAAACGCGGCGGCCAGGTTCGCCCCGTCGCTGGCCAGTACCGGCGAGCGAAAGCCCACCTGCGGCGCGCGGATAGCGGAACCGGAAGAGACGGAAAACTCGTGATAAAAACGCCAGTTACGCAGAGACTCGCGCATCTGCGACACTTCCGGGTAAAGATGCGGCTCGCCGAGCTGCCCGAACACCGATTCGTTCTCATAAAGCGTGCCGCTGTGGGTCACTTTTTCGTGGTGCACGTTATTCAGAAACACGGCCTGATTCTTACGCTTCATCAGCTGCGAGGACGGGCGACGGTGCTGGCCGCTCAGCCAGATGGACTCCTCTTTGATCACCGGGTCGAGCTGAAACTGCGAGGGATACGGCAGCTTCTCCACAAAGCCCACCTGCAGCTCGTATTCGTAGGTCTCCGTTTCTACCGCGAGGTTCATGCGCCGCAGCTGGTCGCTGCGGGTTTTGCCCGCCCAGAACACCTTCAGGATGCCGCCCTCATTGGCCAGCGCCTGGGAGAACTGCCCCTGCGCCGCGCTGTGCATCAGGTAAATCGCCTTGTAGATATTCGATTTTCCGGTGCCGTTGGGGCCGAAAACAATGTTGAGCTGCTCCAGCTCCAGCGACATATCGCGGATGGAGCGGTAGTTCTGGATGTGCAGGGTTTTGATCATCGCCGTGTCCATTTGTGCAATTATGCCTGTGTATAATTACAGTATTTTGGAGCGGGTGCAAAAAAAAGACGACAGTGAGGTGTCGTCCAAACGGGGTACTGCTTTGGGCCTCTGTGGGTCAACGGGCCTTCGCATTTTTATATTCAGGACACTGCCAGACGCAGACCCAAATCATCAGGATAGGGATCAAAGTAGTTTTGCGTCATCAGATACCGGTCAGGGTATTCGGCCATGTAATGCTTGAGCAGCGTCAGCGGCGCGAGGATGGGCAGCAGCCCGTCGCGATAGTGCAGGATCACATCGCGCAGCTCGACGCGCTGGCGGCTGTTCAGCTGGTTGCGGAAATAGCCCTGAATATGCATCAGCACGTTGGTGTGATTTTTCCGCGACGCGGGCTTTTTCAGGATCGTCATCAGCTTGTCACGGTACGCTACGAAAAACGCGTCCAGATCCTCCCACTCGTGCAGCGACGCAACGAACGGCCCGATCTCCCGGTATCCCGCCTGATGGTGCGCGAGCAGCTGAAGCTTGTAGCGGCTGTGGAAATCCAGCAGCGCGCGGCGCGTCAGGCCGCTGGCGCGCAGCGTGTTCAGCTCGTGAAGGGCAAAAACCCGCTCGATAAAGTTTTCCCGCAGCACCGGATCGTGCAGCCGTCCATCTTCCTCAACGGGCAGCCACGGATAGGTTTCAAGCAGGGCGGCGGTGAACAGCCCGACGCCCTCCTTGCGGCCCCGGTTGCCGTTTTCATCATACAGCCGCACGCGCTCCATGCCGCAGCTTGGCGATTTCGCACAGACGATGAATCCCGCCAGATCGCCGATTTTGGGCAGATATTCCGCCGTAAAGTCGGCCATCTTTTGCGTCAGGTCGTCGTGCGGCGGCTTGCTGAAGCGCAGCTGCGTCTCGCCGATGTCCGTCATCGTCAGGCGAATGGCCGGACGCGGCGTCGGCAGGCCGATAGCCATTTCAGGACAGACGGGCCGGAAGTTCACCCACTGGGCCAGTTCATCCATGACGAAGCCCATACGCTTATGTCCGCCGTCAAAGCGAACGGCGGAACCGGTCAAACATCCGCTAATGCCCAGCACAGGTTTCGTTGTCATGGTGTATACCTCCAGTTCATATAACTAAAACTTACACAACATGACTAATTTGTCCAAGTATTGGCGGAATTATTTTTTATTTCCTTTTAAAATCAATGGTACTTAACTGCCCTTATAGGTCGAATAACCGTACTGGCTGAGCAGCAGTGGAATGTGCAGCTTTTCGTTGGTGCGGGTCACGGTAAACAGCACCGGGATCTCCGGGAAGAAGGAGTCCAGCTTCTTCGTGTGGAAGTAATCGGCGGTTTTGAAGGTCACCTTGTAGACGCCAGGCTGCATATCCTGATCCTCTGGATAGAGAGACTTGATGCGTCCGTCCTGGTCGGTTTTGCCGCTGGCAAGCTGAGTCCATTTATCCTGCTGCTGCTTTTCCAGCGTGACGGTGACGCCCGGAGGCGGCGTGCCGGTTTGCTGGTCAAGCACGTGAACGCTCAGCGTACCGACGGGGGCGCTAAAGGCCGCGGGGGCAAAGGCCATGACGGCCAGGATAAGCAGAGGGGTTGTCTTTTTCATTGTGTTTTCCTGTGGGGGTTATCAGTCACAGGAAAACGTTAGCATCTGCGGCGCGGGAAAATATTCAACTTTTCGTGAAGATTCCCGCAGGAGAAAATTATCAGAGGATAATCACGTCAAGCGATACCTGCTGCTGCCACTGCTCCACCTGCTTTTTCCGCGCGGCGGTGAGTTTTCCGCGGGTGACCAGCAGCCACTTACGGTCCGGGAAGATTTCCGGGGCCAGCGCGGCGGGTGGGGAAGGCAGAATATCGATGCGGTGGCCCTGACCGGTGCGCGTTAAGGCTTCGAGCCAGATTTCGCACGGGTCGTTCAGGTGCCAGCCGGTCAGCAGGATGTTGTCGCCCGGCGCTTTTTTATCCCCTTCGAGACAAAACGAGGTGTAGGCAATGAGGATACCGTCAAGAATGTCGCGCAGGGTCATGGCGGCGGGAACGTTGGCCGACATTTGGCCGCGCAGCGGGCGCAGCACGTTGGCGACCAGCTCGGGTCTCGGGTATTCGCGACCGGCGTCGTAAATCATCTGGCGCAGAGACTCGATTTTACCGTCCTGCAGGCGTTGCAGCATCGCCTGCTGCAGCGTTTGCCAGTTGTTGGTGCGGCGCGGTGCCGGGCGCTCCAGCAGCGGTTTTACCTGGCCGATGGGGACGCCTTTTTTTACCCAGTCGAGGATTTTTAACGCCTGCTGGACGTCGTCTTCGCTGTACTGGCGGTGGCCGCCCTCCGAGCGCTCAGGCTTGAGTAAACCGTAGCGTCGCTGCCACGCGCGCAGCGTGGTGGCGGTGATGCCGCTGAGTCTGGCGAATTCGCCGATGGAGTAAGCCATGCTCGTGTCCAGATTGGAGGATTAATCTCAATATACTACGAATTTTTCACTACGTGATGAAGCACCTCATCGGTGCACTACACTTAACGTCCAACCGCACAAATGAAAGGAATTCTCATGAAGCTATGGCCTGTTGTGACCGGCGTCGCCATCGCCCTGACGTTGGTGGCCTGTAAATCCCCTACGCCGCCGAAGGGCGTACAGCCTATTTCTAACTTTGACGCCAGCCGCTATCTCGGCAAATGGTACGAAGTTGCCCGCCTGGAAAACCGCTTTGAGCGCGGGCTGGAGCAGGTGACCGCGACCTACGGCGAGCGCAGCGACGGCGGCATCAGCGTGCTTAACCGCGGCTACGACCCGGTGAAGAGCAAATGGAATGAGAGCGAAGGTAAAGCGTACTTTACCGGCGAGCCGACGACGGCCGCGCTGAAGGTATCGTTCTTCGGCCCGTTCTACGGCGGCTACAACGTGATCAAGCTGGACGACAAGTACCAGTACGCGCTGGTCAGCGGCCCGAACCGCGACTACCTGTGGATCCTGTCGCGCACGCCAACCATTCCGGATGCGGTGAAGCAGGATTACCTGAATACGGCGCGCGGTCTTGGCTTCCGTACCGATCAACTGGTGTGGGTGAAGCACTAACCGCTACTGATATGAGAACGTGATGCTCGCCAGCGCATTAGCCGAGCCGGGAACCAACTCTCCGGTTCGGATGTACTGCGCCTGGAACGGCAGCGACAGCGTTTGTGCGGCACTGGTGGACTGGATATAAAACTGGCCGGCCGTGCCTGCGGCCGAGCTGTCCGGCCCCATCGTCAGCGGCCCGGTGCCGTTATAGAAAAACTGCACGCCAATACCGGAGGCGGTGGAGTCCCCGGTCAGCGTCACGATCGACGAGGCGTTTGACGGCGTGGTTTGATCGGACATTACCGCGTTAACCGCCACGTTCTCGTCACAGCTCAGGCTGACGGTAAATTCACCCGACGGTGAGGTGCTTCCTGTGACAGGCAGCGTATGGATATCAATGGCGCCCAGATCGACGCTGGCGCTTTTGGTGCCTACCGTGCAGCCGCTCGCCGTCACCGTGAGGGTGGTGGGGTTGATGATCACCTTCGCGGTTTTTATTTCGTTGTTGTAGGCGGTAAGGATCGCCGCATTAATGGTTGGAGTCTGGTAAATGCCGGACTTCAGCGGTACGCCGGTCTTTATAAACGTCACTTTTGCCGACCAGCCCAGCGCAGTGGCGTAGCCGTTAGTTCCATCGGCCGGATAGCTCTGGGTAATACCCGTCTGCATCGGGACATAGGTGGTGCCGTTATAATCCTTAAGCCCCAGAATGAAGCCGATACCGGGCACGCCCGTTTCAAATACCATGTAGTTTGCGCCATTGACAACGACCGTGATGCCGGTGGCAATCATGCTGCTGCTCGGCTCCAGCGTACCCTTAGAGCAGGTAAATACCAGGCCGCACCAGAACACTTCCGATACGCTTGCGCTTGCGCTCCATTCAGACCCGATCGTCTTTCCTGGCACGATGGAATCTGCCGGGCCGGACCACGTCATGGGCGTTGGCGAAAGGGTGATATCCGATGTCCAGGAGAGTGCAAAGGCCTGGGACGTCATGAATAGCAGGGCTAAAAACAGTAAACGCATTATTGATACTCCGTAGTCCAGGTCGCCACTGCCGAAACGTCTCCGGCCTTCACCGGCGCGCCCGTGGCGGCCAGTTGCGCGTAGAAGGTCATTTTTACGCTCTCATCCCCCGCCGCGCCGTAGGCGGCGGTTTGGGTGTCCAGTGGGATCGGCACGCTGTCTTTGTCCAGGATCTGCACCGCGACGCCGGTTGCGCCACCCGAGGCAATTTTGACGAGCTGGGGATTGTCGTCGTCCGGCGTGCCGCTGAAGCGAATTTTTACGCCAGCGAAGGTGGGGCCGCACGCTTCAAGCGTGAGCGTGAAGGGCGTTTTGATATTGCTGACCGCGCCCGTCTCGCTGAACTGCTTGATGCCGATGGTGCCCAGCGGCACGGTTTGTTCCTCGGAATCCGCTGCCACGATGCAGGTATTGCCAATCACGCTGCCGGTTACGGAGACCAGCACGTCGTAGCCGCGTACCGGCACGGTAAACGCCATCAGCAGGGCAATACAGGTGATGCGAATGGCTACTGACATATCACCTCCTGTGAGTAAAGGCCGGTGCGGGGGTTGTAGTCCTGCGTGTTTAGCCGGTAGTTGATGTTGCAGCTTTGGCTGCTGCTGCGTCCCCACACGGCGCGCAGCGTGCCCTGCGGCGATAATCCGGTCAGATACAGGCTGCCGCCATCCCCGACGATACCGCTGGCCTTATCGTCATTCAGCGAAACCAGGGTACCGAAAGGCAGCACGTCGCTGCGGTGGCGGACGATGAACATCGCTTTTGCCCCCTGACGCGTGGCGAGCGTGGCGCGGACCATCGCGCCGTCGGTAGGGGTTTTATTGGCGATGGCGTTATCCAGCTCCACGTCATTGCCCACGGTGGTGACGTCCAGCGCCACCTGGTTAACGCGGTACGGCGTGGCGTACGGGATAACCGCATAGCCCCGGCTGTCGGTTTTGATCCCTTTGTGGTTGAGCACGGCGACGTCGCTGGCGCCCGGTGCTTTTACCAGAATGTTGGTATTGCCCAGCGGCTGGCTCAGGGTCAGGCCATCTTCGTGAAGCACCGCGCCGCCGCTCATGCCGTAGCTGAGGTTCTGCGAATCTCTTCCGTAGCTGTAGCCCAGGTGGTAATCGCCCCGCTGGCCTTCGTACTGCAGCGCGGCATCGCCGCCGTACTGCTGCTGTGCGCTATAGCGCTGGTTGACGCTATAAAACAGGTTTTCCTGGCCCGGCATATAGCCGCTGACGCCCGCGCTGGTGGTGTTGCCGGTTGAGTCCGCCTGGGTGGTGGTGAAGCGGGCGCGGGTCGCCAGTTTCGGATTTCCAAACGGCACCGAAACGGACATTGCCAGAATATTGTCTTTCTGGTTGTCGTACAGGCTGGTGCTGCGCTGGAGGCTTACGCCGAGCGACACGTTGTGAAACGTGGCATTCCACGCAAACTGCAGGCTCTGCGTGGTTTTCGGCGTGTTCCAGTAGGTTTGCTGATCCCAGGAAAGCGACAGCGAACCATAATCCCCCATCGGCTGTGACAGCAGCACCTGGTTCTTCGCCTTGCGCGACATGCGCAGGTTATAGACGGTGTCGTAACGCGTGGAGAGTGTGCCGTCCTCCGCCACGATCTGCTTCGCCTTCCCGCCTGCCATGCCCTTATAGGTGGTATCGCTCAGGGTATAAAACCCCTCCGTCGAGTAGCGCAGCGAGAAGAAGTTAACGCGCGTGCCGATATCATTCAGCAGCTTGCTGTAGCGCAGGCGAACCGAATCCCCGGTGTAGGTATTGTCGTCCGCCAGCCGGCTGCGCGCGTGCGTGAGGTCGACGGAGTACGCGCCAAAACGGCCGAGGTTCTGCCCGATCCCAAAGGCCAGGCCGGTGTAACGATCGGAAACCTGCGTCCCACCGTAGAACGTCAGGCCGTAATTCCAGCCGTAGAACAGCTCGCCCTGCGCAAACGAAGGCGCATCCTGATCGCCCGTCGGGCGGTATTTCCCGCCGCCAAGGGCATATTTCATCTGGCCGTTGCGCACCAGGTTCGGCACGCTGGCAAAGGGAAGCGTGTACTGCGTTTGGCTGCCGTCGCTTTCCTGAATGGTAACCGCCAGATCGCCGCCGGAGGAGGTCGGATAGAGATCTTTCAGCACAAATGCGCCCGGCGGAACGGAGGTTTGATAGATGATGTTGCCGTTCTGGCGCACCGTCACCGTCGCGTTGCTGCGGGCAATGCCGCGCACCTCAGGCGCATATCCGCTCAGGCTGGCGGGCAGCATGTTGTCATCCGTTTTCAGGGCAATACCGCGCAGGCCGACGGAATCGAAGACCTGCGACGAGGTATAGGTTTCGCCCGCGTAGAGCTGGGCGCGCAGGACGGGAATATCCCGCTGCAGCCAGGTTTGCACGTGGGCCAGGTCGTTGGTGTCCTTCGTCCACGTGGTGAAATCACGCAGCCGCCACGCGCCCAGGTTAACGCCGCTGTTGAGGCTCACGAACAGCTGCTGGTCGCGCGTGCGCGTCTCGCCCTGATACGTATTGTTCGCGCCATTCACCACGTAGTTCAGCCACGCGGCCGGAATGCCGGACTCCCAGCTTTCCGGGCTGACGTACCCGCGCGGCAGGTTACGCATCATGCTTTGCGGCACGGTAAAGCTAAGCGTCAGGGTTTTCTGGTCAAAGTCATAGCGGGTGCCTGGAAAAACCTGAGACAAAAAGAGGCAGCGCTGGGCGAGTGGCAGCGCGCCGCCCTTTGCCTGACGGGTATCGATGCCGAGGGCAACGATCTGCTCCGGCGTGAGGCACGGCTGGGCTTCGCCTGAGGTGCTGTCATCCGCGTGGAACGCGACATTCCCGGTAAAGGCGTAGTCGTTATTAACATACAGGCTGAGGCTGTATTCTCCTGGCGGCAGCGCGCTGCCCGCGTTAACCCAGGTAAGATCGGCGCTGTTCGCGCTTTCACCGTTGAGAAACGCAGGGTTGAACTGCAGTTCGCTATCGGCAGCCACGGCTTGCCGAACGATCATGGCTGAGACCATGACGCACAGGATTTTTATTTTCACGCGGTTACGCCCTTCTGTTTTTATTGTTGCGACAGCGACGAGCGGGTAACGGGCGTCCAGGCCCCATAGTCGTTAATGGTCTGATAGCTGACGCTGCTGGCGTGGCTGAAGGTTTCTGCCAGCGTCACGCTTGCCTTCGGCGGCACCATTACGGGCTTGACGGGTACACCGTCGACCTTCACGTTGATGGTGGTGAGGTAATAAGGCGTGGGATTCGTGAGGCTGACTTTGCCCGCACGGTATGCACCGCTCAGGCTTTTCCATGCCTCAGCCGCGCCTTCCCCGAGTACCTCCGGGCGATAAAAGACCTTGATGCGGTTGGCGGAAGCAAACTGCAGGGAATTGCCGGAGCCGTTTTTCATCTGCTGCGGGATCGCCTTCACCGTCATCCAGTAGAGGGTTTCGCGGTCCTGCGGCAGCGCCCTGCCGTTAAACATGATCTTCACCACGCTCTCGCTGGTCGGTTTTAGAACGTACAGCGGCGGCGTAATGACGAAGTCGTTGGTGCGTTCCCCTTTTTCACTCTCCATCCATGACTGGATCAGGAAGGTGGCATCCGGGTGGGTGTTTCTGACCTGCATCGTGGACTGCGTGGTCGAGCTGGAGTAAACCATTCGCGTTGCGCCCAATCCCACGCCGCCGGCATAAGCGACGGATGAACATAAAGAACCCGCCAGACAAACCCATGTTGATGCGCGCATAGTTTTTCTCCTGAAAGCTGAGTCAGGCCCGGCCAGAAGACCGGGCCTGAGCATTACGAATAGGTCACGGTGTAGGTCGCAACGGCGCTGGCATCACCCGCCGTGGCGTTGCCTTCCGGGGAGTAATATTTCGCGCTGAAGTTCAGGGTGTTGGAGCCGGTACGCAGCGGAATGGCTGCCGCAGATTCACCCAGCTTCACCACGTTGCCCTGTTCGTCATAAAGACGAATGGCGACGTGCTGTGCAGACGTGGCGCTGCCGTTTGAACCCACCGCCAGGCTGTTGGCGTCTGCGCTATCCGGCGTGCCGGTAAAGGTCACGGCTACCGTGGTAGCGGCAATCGGGTTCTCTTCGGTAGAAGCCGAGGTGTCAGCGATTTCGCACTCTTCCAGAACGATCGAGAAGGCTTTCGCGGTGCTGGCCTCGCTGCCCGCAGCGGCGAGCGTTGCGGTGCGCACTTCACCCATATCGACATCAATGTTGGCGCTGCCGGCGCTGATGGCGCAGGCGGAGGTCACCACTTTGCCGCTAAAGTTCACCGTGCCGCCGCTGGTGGTGGCGGCCAGGGCTGAGCCGGCCGGCAGCAGTGCAGCAACGCTTAATGCCAGCAGGGTTTTTGAGTTGAATTTTGCTTTCATTGTCTTGATTCCATTGTGTTGTTATTACGAGATTTGCTCTGAAAGCGGCAGGCCTAACTGGTTAAAAAGACCAGCAAATCTGTCTTATTTCTGAGCCCTAGTTTTCTTATCGCGGAGTTTTTTAATGCGCTCACCCGGCGATAAGAAAGCTTCTCGCGTTCTGCGATGTAACGAATATCCAGCCCGTTTCTGAGTTCCTTTAATACCCTCCATTCTCCCGGCGTCAGCGTGAGCGCCGTTGGCTTCTTTTGAGGGCGATAACGACTCTTGCCCATTTTTAGTAAGGTGGCTCGCCAGCGGTAAAGTGAGTCCTGCAGCGAGATATATGCGTCAATATCTCCCCTGACCCAGTGCAGTGAATTCGCCGGGGAGGCGTACATACAGATAATGACGTCCGGATAACTGGCTTTAATTCTTTTGATATATTTAAGGCAGTCATATCCCGTGTGGTACTTCTCTGCACCCGACATCAGTAAAATATCAACAGGCGTCGCCGATAGTTCAGTATTTAGCTGATGATAATTCCCTACGGAGATTTTTATCTGTAACTCTGAATCGATACTCCTTAATAACGTTGTGATGCCATGACGTGCATAATGGTCGCTGCCCATTAATGCAATGTTTACGTGTGATGTTGTGTCGGGTTTATTCGCCATGTTATTCCCTCGATTTATAATAGTAATCAGGCGGGCTATTACCGCGGGCGTCAGCCTGTTCTTTCGAAGCAATCACGCATTGCATGGTGTTGGCCTACTATACGCTGGCCAATAAGGAGGTAATCTGAAGTAATCTTAATTTGTATTAATCCTTTGTTAAAAACAGGTTACAACGTCATCCTCATATTGGTTTTGTTCTGCTTCGCTGTCTTAAATTAATCATACCTGCACTTTTTAATGTAAATTTTACTTTTAGAAAGGTTTTGTAAGCGGTATGTCTGGTGACGTCAGTTTCAGGGGCAATGTACTGACGATGGATAACAATTTCCGAATGATATCATCGCTTTAAACTGATGATATTACGGCTGAAAAGAGGGGGGTAAAACGCTAAGTATATTGATATTCCTTGAGATTCATAAAAAATGAGAATAAGCGTTCCTGAATGGATTAGACACCCATGTCCGTTGTATTCAATTTGTCCTTTTGTCTGGTTTTGTCAATGTCAAGAGGGTGTTTAACCCCATTCTCCACGCAGGTCATTAATAATGGGTAGACGTGATTAAGATTGTCCTGAAGTGTGAAAAAGCGACTTCATAAAAGATGAGGGATGTGATTCTACTACAATGGTAAAGCGCTGCAGGCCGCGGTATTACAGGGGTTAAGAGAAAATATCACTTCACTGAAGCTGCAGTGATATACTATAAAAATAAGAATTTTCGCCAATTCATGAGATATACAGCCTTAATTTTATCAGTCACATTAATCCGAATGAAGAGGGTGTCATGATTATACGTGCATCATGCGAAGTCATGGATAGTTGAGATTTACTTTGCGTTAACCGGAGAATAACAACCGACCCTATGCATAAGCATTACGTTATTAATAACACCGTCGAATTCCATCCTGCGGCCAGCACGCTACGCGATGTCAACAATCCCGATCGTGTCGTTGTGTTAAATTCACCAGCAGGCCGCTGCCTTCTGTTATTAATCGAAAGGGCAGGCTCCATTGTTACGCAGCAAGAGTTTCTTGATATCGTCTGGCAGCGCCGCGGCATGCTGGTTTCGCCAAATACCTATTATCAGAACATCTCTATCCTGCGCAAAGGGCTTAAGAAGATTGGCTTTGATGCCGATCCCATCGTGACTATCCCTCGAATAGGGCTGACGCTGGCGAGCGATACGCAAATAACCATTAAAGATCCTCCTCCTCATCTGGCGGCGTCGCCAGAGGAGCCACAGGGAATGATGCAGGCCTGCGCCGATCCATTACCGCAACCCCTGTCGCCGCATGAACAGGCGCCAGCAGCGGCTCCGGTGACATCTTCACGCTGGCTTATCGCAATACTGGCTTTTCTGCTCATGCTCGCGGGAGTGGGAGTCATCGATCGCACGTCTGCGCGTGATAATCGTTTTGTTGATGACTACCGTTTCGCGGCATCGGTGGGAAGCTGCCATGTTTATCTTGCGAACGATATACAGACCCAAAATGAACGTGCGAAGGCGCTGGCCTACGCGGATCGGTTTAAAGCCGACTGCGAAAGCTATCCCTGGGTATATATCAGCTGGTATGCCTTGCTTCCGCGCGCGTCCGTTATTCGCTGCGACAGGCCAATGAAAGAACCAAACCGCTGTATCTCTGATTATTTCATTGAGGAACGCTAGCATGCGCCGTTATCGTCATCTGCCCTACATTCTCGCTGCGTGCCTGATTATCGCGGGAGCGTTATCGGGTTATTACCTGTGGCAGAGATACGCTATCCAGCCGTTTTCCTGCCAGGCAAATCTGGTGCAGCACCACCCGGAGGAGACGCTATCGCTCTGGCTAAATTACACCTTCGATGGCAATAGCGGTACGCTGAGCATGAACGGCCGCGCACAAAGCATTCCGAATAAAATTATCGACCGGAAAATATCCTTCCGGGTAGACCGAAAGGACAGTGTCTTTTTACTGACTTCCGATAAGCATATGAAATTCCCGGATGATAATGTTGAGGATGAATGGCTGGCAAAATACGAGCCGCAATTTTTTGTGTATGCCGGGAAAAGTATTTATATACGTATAAATGAACAACAGAATGGTAACTATATTTTTACGTTAGGCACATTGCCCACCTATATGTGTCGAGCTTCAAAAAAAGAATGAGATAAACAACAAAATTGTTATAAAGAGCCCCTAATTCATTTATGCTTGATTTAAGGTGAGACAATTACCTTAGAAATATAAAAAGCAGCCAGCGTGTTGCGATAATGTAATTAATATTTAAATTTGGCAAGATGATGAAAACAGTATTTGAACCTTCCGGTGACGGCATAGCCGCGCCGGAAAAACGGCTGCATATAGGGTTGCTATTATGGCCTCACTATTCCCTGCTGGCCGTATCGGGATTAATGGAAGCACTGCGGTATGCAGCAAAAGTACAGGAAACCATATCGTTTAAAATCAGATTGATAAGTGAGTTCCCTGATACCCCAATTACCAGCAACACCGGCGTGAGTATCAGACCGGATTCCGCGCATGCGCCACCCGACGCCTTTAACTATCTCGCGGTGATCGGGGGAAGCCTGCAGCACCTGAATCGCGGTCACGGTGGAGACAGAGAGTATCTGGCGCACGCGCATCACGCGAGAGTCCCGCTGATTGGCATTGGTACCGGCAGCTTTGTGCTGGCGCAGGAAGGGTTTCTCAACGAGCGTCGGGCCTCGGTGCACCCTTACCATCTGGATACGTTTCGACAGTACTTTCCGCAGGTCTATGCCGAGCAGGGCTATGACTTTATTGATGAAGGCGACGTGCTGACCTGCCCGGGAGGGATTTCGACCGTTACGCTGGCCACCGAGCTGATTCGCACCCATGTCGGCCGCGATGCGGCCAGCACAGCCTGCCAGCGCTTGTCCCTTGTACCTAATGATCTGGCCACGCCGCGCCCGGCGAACGTCTCGCTTATCCCCGACTCCCGGCTACGCCGCGTGGTGATGCTGATTGAGCAGTACCTGACCCGCCCGCTCAGCACGGCCGGACTGGCCAGCGAGGTGGCCCTGAGCGAGCGCCAGCTCAACCGCCTGTTTAACGCTGAGTTTGGTAAAAGCACCCGAGAGTTTATCCGCAGTGCAAGGCTGCGCTATGCCTGCTGGTTGTTAAAAAACTCGCAGCAGAGCGTCACCGACATAGCCCTGCGGATGGGCTTTAGCGACTGCGCCCACTTCATTCGTCATTTCCAGACCGAGTACGGCTGCACGCCCGGCGTCTGGCGCACGTCGCAGACTTAGGTGCACATGTAATTAAAGGGACCCGGTGGGCAGGGACGCAGCACCGCGCTGATGGCATCTGATTTCAGGGTATACATCCCGCCGAAGAACGGATCGACAACCAACCAGCCCGGTACGCCGAGGAAGATAATGTTCCCCAGGGTATACCAGTGGCTTAAGCGGGTTTCCAGCGGCACGATCAGCGAGTAGTACCCCTCCTGTTTTACCGTGAGCGTATATTCACGTTTTCCGAAGTAGCTACCGTCAGATTTTTTAAGGGTGACAGCCTGCGGCGTTGTGCCCGTTTTGATGATTGCACCGCGTTGATCCGAGATGATGAAGAAGGCGTTAGTCGGCTGACTTTCAATGTTAACCGTCTCTTCGTTACTGCCAACGATGGCCGCGCAGCCGCTGAGCAGTAGCGGTAAAAGCAGCAAAAAGGTGAATTTTTTCATTTAGATCGCTCCTGTGTCTTACCAGAGCTAAGCGACACCGTTCGGGTGAAAATTAAGCGCGCTATTTCGTGCTTTCTTCGTAGGGTATTACCTGCCGGCCTGGATAAACTTCCGTTAAAAGCCCAACGGGGACGAGGACATGAACTGGCAGCCATTTCGCGGCAACGCACCGGAAAATATGACCATTTACAGTGCCATATTTCCCGATATCAGCGACCAGTGGCCGATGAGGGACGATACCGTCCGTGAAATCGCTGACATCGCTCGGGCGTTGAAAGCGGAGCCGGCGCTGCGGCCTCCGCTGATTGAGACTGGAGAAGGAGGGCAGACAGTGCTCGTCCCGCAGAACCGCTATTCCGGGCAGGCTTTTCATAACCGTCCTGCCCTGGCCGCATGGCGTACCCGGCTGGTTCCCGGCGCGCTGGCGCTGTTTGCGGTGCAAAACCCGCTGGAAGACCGCCTGCCCGAAGGCACTAAAATGGACAGCGGCAGCCGCCAGTGGTTTATCCACGCCAACGACGCCATTGGCGTACGCTCACGCGCTAAAGTGCTGAGCGCGCTGGTGGAAAAGTACATCCACAATGCAAGTGAAAACAACTGGATAAGCCTGGCGAGCGGGGCGGCCATCCCGGTGCTGGAGGCGTTGCGTAATGCCAAACTCGATGGCCAGCAGGTGTACCTGACGCTGGTAGACAAAGACGCCGTGGCGCTGAGCTGGGCGGAGACCATGGCGGCGCAGGAAGGGATTAACGTAGGTGAGCAACTGACTCTTCTCAGACGCGACCTGGTCCATACGCTGGTGCGTAACGAGGATTTACTTCTCGAGCTGGGCGAGCATCAGGCCGAACTGGTGGATGCACTGGGGATTTTTGAATACTTCAACGACGCCGATGCGGTGATTTTCCTGCAGCGCGCGCTCCGGCTGGTAAAGCCCGGCGGCGCGGTGATCGTGTCGAATATGCTGACCAGCAGCCCGCAGATTGATTTTGTGCTGCGCTGTATTGGCTGGGAACACATCTTCCCGCGCACCCTGCAGCAGCTGCAGGATATTCACATCGCGGCGGGCGTGCCGGTCGAAAATGTTACCGTGGTGGTGCCGAGGGATGGGGTGTACGCGGTGATGGAGGTTAGGGTTTAGAACAGTCGGTTCCCTCTCCCTTCAGGGAGAGGGTTAGGGTGAGGGGGGAACAGGCCGCAAAGATTGACTTGAAATGAATTTGTTTTCCTAACATGATCTCTTCCATGAAAATAGAAAACGCAGTCCCCTCACACTTCGAACGTCTTGTCGCGATATGGGAATCCTCCGTTCGCGCCACTCACCACTTTTTACAGGAAAGCGATATCGCGGCGCTGCGCCCGCTGTTGCTCAACGCCTATTTACCCAATCTCAAGGTTGTGATTGCTCGCGATGACGCTGGCATTATTCACGGTTTTTTAGGCGTCGATGAAAACCGCATTGAAATGCTGTTTGTTGATGACGTGAGCCGGGGTAAGGGCGTAGGGAAATTACTGCTGAATTACGCCGTTGAGCATTTTGGCGCGAATGAAGTGGATGTGAACGAGCAGAACCCGCAGGGCGTGGCATTTTATCGCCATATGGGGTTTGAGCAGGTCGGGCGCTCGGAACTGGACGGGCAGGGGAATCCGTTTCCGCTGCTGCATATGAAGCTGAGTAAGTGACGTCTAATAAATATAGACATTCATTTAAATATGAAACGCAACGCGTTTTCCTGTGGGGAGCTCCACGTCAATGCTCAGTTTCCCGCCCATCGCTTCGATATAGCGTTTAAGCGTGGCTATTTTCAGTTCATTGCCACGCTGTTCAAGCTGTGTAACAGCGGGTTGGCTAACACCCATCAGGTCAGCAACGTTTTTTTGCGACAGTTTAAGCTCTTCACGAACAAGCTGCAGGCCGGTTTCGAGGATCATTTCCTCTGACATTTGCTTAATGCGCTGTTGGCTTTCCGGTGAGCGCGACGCAATGACTTCATTTAGGGTTTTCACTTGTTGCCTCCAGGCTTGCGAGATGAAGGGAAAATTCGACATCCGCGATTTGGATCAGTTTTTCATAAAATGCTTTGTCGTTACTTTTATCCCCCGCGCAAAGCACAATAGCCTGACGTACGGGATCAAACGCGAAAAATGCACGAACCGGCCTACCAGCATATTGAATACGTAATTCTTTCATATTCTTGTACCGTGAGCCTTTAACAGTATCGGCAAAGGGACGAGGAAGGCGAGGCCCGTAGTTTTGCAGATTTAACAGGTCTGCCAGTACCTTATCCTGTAATCCTACATCCTGTTCAAGCAACCATTGCTCGAATACTTTACCAAACAGTACCGTCCACATGCTTTCGTCCATGATAAGCTGTAGCTTATAAAAATCATATAAGCTGTAGTTAATAAATGCAATGGTTGTCCGTAACAACCAGCTCTCTGGCGAAGTAAGTATGTCAAAGGTGGGAGTTCAAACTGATTGTGCAATTGAGAAACTGCGAGGCGCTTTCCAGCTTTTTTGATTCAGATTGAAAGGAAAGTGAGAGCGACAATGTTGCTCCGCAAATTGACTGCATATAGCTCTTACCATCGCTGGCAGTTTTTCGGTAAAACCGAACAACTGAATTTTCATCCTTGCTGGCAAACATGACAGGTAGGACTTCCAGGCCAAGCGAATGGCTGATTCTTTCTTATTGTTTTTACCTGAAAATATTACGTCAATTGAGTTTAAAGCTTCGACATGGAGAATATTTGTTGGCGTAGCTCGAGTAGCCATTAAAGTTAAAAAAAGACTTTATTGGGCGAAGCTAATTTCAAGCTTACTATCAAGATATCTTGTCGCTTGAATAGCAATCAGAGGTGCTATTAATGTTGATATTACGACTGGGATATCTTTGCTAAATAACTAATAGTGACGTTTTCAGACTGCATTTTTAATTATCCGCTCGATTAAACATTAACGTGTTTTCTAATTAAGATTCGAAGAACAAGAGTTATTAATTTCATTAATAAAGAATGGATTATAAGAGAATTTACAACTTCTGTGTAACTATGTATAAATTTTTGGCGGAAGATCACAGGAGTCGAACCTGCCCGGGAACGCTGGCGTCCCCAACTGGATTTGAAATCCAGCCACCTCACCGGAGATGACGATCTTCCGCGCCTCGATTGCTACATGGAGGC
>Ga0079104_1000471_pt1 | contig 44911 bp, 33 predicted proteins | sample MedtruBG_FD_76829 | JGI IMG/M metagenome (GOLD analysis project Ga0079104, IMG submission 76829) | Root nodule microbial communities of legume samples collected from California, USA - Medicago truncatula BG | ecosystem: Host-associated > Plants > Roots > Nodule | place: USA: California...
GCCTGGTCGCAGACCACGCCGATCTCGTTCATGAACATGCCCATCCTGACCTACATCGCGGAGATCTCGCCGCGTCCGGTGCTGCTCATCCACGGCGAGAAGGCTCACTCGCGCTACTTCAGTGAAACCGCGTTCGCAGCGGCCGCGGAGCCGAAGGAACTGATGATCATTCCAGACGCAAACCATACCGATCTCTACGACCGCGTCGACAAAATCCCGTTCGACCGGATGGCCGAGTTTTTCGGTCAGCACCTGGCATAAGCCGGGCCGCCGGTCGAAGTATCATAGGCGGCGAGGTGAGCTTCTGGTCACAACGCCGTCTGGCCTCTCATCAGGAGACACGAAATGACAGACAATATCGCTGGCAAGACTATCGTCATCACGGGCGCCTCGAGCGGCATGGGTGCTGCAGCCGCCCGCTATCTCGCATCGAAGGGCGCCAACGTAGTTCTTGGAGCGCGCCGCTCCGATCGGATCGACGCCCTGGCCGCCGAACTCAGTGAAGCCGGCCACAAGGCCACTGCCGTCGTCACCGACGTGACGAGGCAAGAGGACCTACGAAAGTTGATCGACACGGCCGTTGAGACCTATGGACGGGTCGATGTGCTCATCAACAATGCGGGCGTCATGCCGCTCTCGCCCATGGATCGATTGAAGGTGGACGAATGGGACCAGATGATCGACGTTAACGTCAAGGGCGTCCTTTACGGCATCGCCGCAGCGCTCCCCCATATGAAGGAGCAGAGGTCGGGTCACATCATCAACCTATCCTCCGTGGCCGGCCACAAGCTCTTCGGCGGCTCCGCCGTATATTCGGCGACCAAGTTCGCAGTGAGGGCATTGTCGGAGGGGCTGCGGCAGGAGATGGCGCCTTACAACATCCGCACTACGATCATCTCGCCCGGAGCCGTCAAGACGGAGCTGCTTGACCACATCAGCGAGAAGGACGTGCAGCAGGCGAACCAGGATTACGTAGGCCAGGTCGGCGTACCAGCCGACACGTTTGCGAGGATGGTCGCCTTCGCAATCAGTGAACCCGATGATGTCGCCGTGAACGAGATCCTATTCCGCCCGACGGCACAGGAACTGTAGTTAAGACTTCAAACTGCCCGGCGGCGGTTATCAGACCCAATCGAAGACGGCCGAAGGGACAGCCCTCGGTCGTCTTTCTGTTCCAACTCTCGCGCGACCTTTGTTGTCCATATCAGATAGACCCTATCAGAAACGGCTGTCTAATCCTGCGTTTGCTCGCTCCTATCTCAAGATGGCAAGTCCATCAAAGAAAGGATGACGACCGTGAAATTCCTGGCCGCCGCCACCCTCACTCTTGCGACCATCGCATCTTCACCCGCCTTCTCACAGCAGAGTTCGACCATGACCAGATCATCAAGCGTGTCTTCGGACGACATCTGGGGCGTTTCCCCCGCTCTCGGGCGATACGAGAAGGAAGACGTCGTGGAGGGCCTGTGGGCTCGCCCGCAGCTTTCCATCCGCGACCGCAGCGTCGTTACCGTCGCCATCCTCGTCGCCCGCAGCCAGGCTGCAGATCTTCCACATTACATCAACCTCGCGCTCGACAACGGCGTGACGCCCAAGGAACTTTCCGAGATCATTACTCATCTCGCATTCTATGCGGGTTGGACGAACGCGATGTCGGCGGTGGCTGTCGCCCATGACATCTTCGCCGAGCGCAACATAGGCGAGGATCAGTTGCCTGAAGCTTCTCCGGATCTCATGCCGCTCAACCAGGAGGGTGAGGCTGCGCGCCAAAAGGCGGTGCAGGGCCTGCTGGGCGATGCGTCACCTGGGCTGGCCGATTTCACGACGGATCCGCTGTTTATGGATGTCTGGCTGCGACCGGATCTCTCGCCTCGTGATCGCAGTCTCGTGACCATCACGTCTTTGATGGCCAATGGTCAGGTCGCTCAGCTCGCAGGTCACCTCAACAGGGCGCTCGACAACGGACTCACCCCGGAACAGGCGGGCGAGGTGGTCACGCAGGTCGCCTTCTACGCCGGCTGGCCGAATGCCTTCTCGGCAGGGCCTGTCGTCGCCGAAGTGCTCAAGAAGCGCCAGCAGTAAACCAACAAGCAAGAAGGACTGACTTTTATGAAGAACACTCTCATCGCCGCTACTCTTTCCACGATGGCCTTGGCTGACGCGCCTGCGGCTAGATCCGAAGGCATTACAATCAACCCCGTCGGCGCTGCAGCGTCAGTCATCGCTGATCCGAAGAACTTCACAGGCAATGTCGTCGTTGACATGCTGCTGCCTACTCCGATTTCGACGCCAGCGTCGTCTGGGCTTGTCACCTTCGCACCCGGTGCCCGAACCGCATGGCATACCCACCCTCTTGGTCAGATGCTGATCGTCACAGCAGGTAAGGGCTGGGTGCAGCAGGAAGGTCAGGCACGTCAGGAGATCCGGCAGGGCGAGACCGTCTGGATCCCGGCAGGCGTCAAGCACTGGCATGGCGGCACCGCGCAGAACGCGATGAGCCACTACGCCATCACCTACATCCAGGACGGCAAGAACGCCGAGTGGTTGGAGCTCGTTTCAGACGAGCAGTATCTCGACTAGGTAGCGTCGACCTACTCGCATCGAAGATCCGGAAGTTGAACGACCGATACCGCGAGATAAGGAGATGGCTTAGCGTTCGAGAAACTAGACTGCGGTCCCGCACCTGTCGGGGCCGTGCCTCGCTCTCTCGCCTGGTCTCCTATGCCGCGGAACGAGGTGATGATGATCTGCAATGGACGATGATCTGCAATGGAAGAGGCCCCGTCATGCAATCCAGAACCCACTTGGGCGTACTAGCCCAATACCTCGGGGCTCAGCGTCCGGTGCTTGAATGTTAGCATGTCCTCCTCCTTTGTCCGCCCAGACCGAAAAAGATTGTCTCTTGTCGGCCCATAGCCGTCGTCAGTCACAGACTGTTTGAAGTACTCGAACGGGGTCCCCAGCCATTTTTTGAGACTTCCAAGCATCTTTGGGATCTGAAGAGAATTCGGGCCAAGTAGCTGAAAAGACGCCACCTTTTCCGCAACTACTGAAAGAGGGAATAGGCCCGAAAAGCGGCTTGCCTGGGGACCGTGGATTCTCACATGATTTCAACGGCTTATAGAAATCGCCTTTGAATTCCCTATATTTTCCCGCCGCGAGCGACCGCGGATGCCACCTTTGTGCCCTGGCCTTGGGCATCAGTCAACTCGCATAATTCTCGCGGAAATAATTTCCGGCCGAGCCGCGTTGAAGTCTGGTTCGCTTGCGTTCGCGGGTCAAAGAATGTGTTCCCGTGTGGTCCCGCGGTTCGGAATTCTCCGCGAATGATGAAAATCCTCTCGTCTTGGTGGAGCATGCGCTAATATACTTAGCATCTCGCCGGCACGAGCACTGAGGGGGGGCTTAACGTGCGTGCAGCGCTGTCGTTCACGGGGAAGAAATCCGAAGGCGCAATCCCGATCGAGGAGGGGGGGCCGGGCTATAAATACAGGGCCTTCATTAGCTACTCCTCTTCGGACCGTTCGGTAGCAGAAAAACTCCAAAGGTCATTGGAGTCATACAAGATACCTAAGCCACTCCGCAGGTCCGGGATCCATCGGAACGAAAGAGTCTCGCCGATCTTCCGAGATCGATCTGATCTAAAGGCCTCCGCAGACCTCGGGCAAACAATCAGGGAGGCACTGGAGAGCTCCGAGTATCTGATAGTGCTATGCAGTCCTGCAGCGGCAAACTCGCAGTGGGTGGATAAGGAGATTTCTTTTTTCAAGGAGCTTGGCCGATCAGACAACATCATAGCGGTGGTTGTGCGCGGTGTCCCTGCCGTTAACGATCCCATCCGAGAACCGCAGGGAGCTTTCCCAAAGGCCTTGGTCGGCCTGCTCAGCGGCGATGGCTCGTTGACGGAACCTTTGGCCGCTGACATCCAGGAGCCGACCGCGGACGGACGAGGCGGTGACGGTTTTAACCTGGCGAAGCTCAAAATTGTCGCGACGCTGCTTGGTGTTTCCCTTGCCGAACTCACGCAGAGGCAGGCTGAGGTGGATCGACGTCAACGTCGCGTAGCTCAAGCCGTTGCGGCTGGGATGCTTGTCCTTGCCGTTGTCGCGGTTATAGGGGCATGGATAGCCTTGGAACAAAGCCGGGCGGCCGAGCGACGCCTTCAGAACGCTGTCGAAAGTGCAGCTAGGCAGATAGGGGCGACGGTCCGATACAGAGATCGATACGGCGTGCCGTCAGACGTAATCCAGGATCTGCTGAGATCTGCGGAGGTAGATTTCGGCAAGCTCATCTCGGACGATGACACTTCGCCGATGCTCGTGTTCCAGCGCGCGCGGCTCAATCTGGAATTTGCCGAACTGTTTAATCTTGTTGACGATGAGCAATCGCAACAGAAGGTCGCGCCCCTCATCGCGGAAACGATGACAGCCTTGGATCGGCTGGAGCAAAGGTCCCCATCGGCTTTGGAGTGGATCGGTCTGGCCTCGGCACCGGATCCAGCGGCGCTTGCGATGTTGCGATTGAAACTGCTCGACGTCGTAGGGCAGGAAAAAAACTATGCAGGGAGGTTCAATGAAGCAATCGCGTCGGCGGAATCGAGGATTGCCTTGTCGCAGGAATGGTTCATCAAGACAGGTGGCCTGTCATGGCTTCGGGAATTGGCACAAGGACATTGCCGCCTCGGGGGGTACAACTATCAATGGGGGAAGCTGGCGGCTTCCGCGGCTTCATACGAAAAATGCTTGGAGACAACCAGGTCGCTCATGCAAAAGAGGAACCAGCCACCAGATCGCGGAGATCTGATGGCTGCGCTTTCCTCTCTGGCGACGACACTCGTGGAGATGGACCGTCGTTCCGATGCACTGTCGCGACAGCAGGAAGCTGCGAACACTGCGAAGGCTTTAGTTTCCGCCGAACCTCAAAACACCGAGTACCAGCGAACTGAGCTGGTCACGTTGACGAGGCTCGGCGATATGGTTCTTTCGGTGGAAATGGATGTTGCGAGGTCCCTAAAGGCCTATGAGCAGGCTTTGCTCATCTCTAATAAGCTCACAAGATCCGATTCCTCGCGACTCGACTGGCAACGGGACCGCTCTCTCCTGCTGGAGCGACTGGCGAGCGCCCACCTCCGTTTAGCAGATAAAGCGGATATCACGAGATCCTTGGAGAACTTGCGCCAGGCGGAGCAATACGCTCGGGATGCTTTCGAGATCGCCGAGCGAATTCTGAATAACGATCCTCTTAACCAGGAATGGTTAAGAGATCGGAGCGTGCTCGAGGAAAGGCGAGGTCAAATAGCTTTCGCGACCTACAAGCGCGGTGGCGATACGAGAATATTGGAGGACTCTGCGCGGTGGTACGCCAAAGCGATCGCCGATCGCCGCGTTATTCTAAAAGCGGACGCGGAGCGCTCGTTCTACAAACTCGACTTGGCTGTTGTGTTGGTTCAATTCGGCGAGGTTGCGATGGAAAGGCGGGAGAGCGATAGCGCGGAACGCTCACTACGAGAAGCGTTATTGCTTTTGGAGGAGCTGACGAGCGGCAATGAAGCGCAGCCAATATGGTTGCGCGAGACTGCTAAGGTCCATTCTGCGCTTGCGAACCTCTTTCAACAAAGGGGAAACATCGCGGGCGCCCAGGCGGAAATTCAGCTTGCTATAACGCTGATACGAGATTTGCGTGGAAAATTCCCGGATATTGTTCAATATCGACAGGATGAAGAATACCTACTCGCCAAACGGGAGGAACTTACGAGTTTGCAAAAATGACAGCTCGAGGCGTAGCCTCTAGGCATGTTTCTAGAATGCAATTCGCAACCCCCCTTTGACACCATAATTCTCTACAAGATCGTGCCCTAGAATGGCTCGCCCGTCGATGTACCCGACCCCCCCATCAAAGATTTCGGCGACCATGCCGGTGCGTATCTCAAAGAAATCGCGGTCCGGCGGGTTTGATTTGAAAGTGAAGGAGAAGGGATCCGGACGCCGATCCTCGACAAAACTCGCTCTCAGGGTACGTTGATCATTCGCGAACTCATGGATGTAATCCAGTTGAATGAATGGGACGAAGGTTAGCGCGTTGACAACGAATGGCTTCGACACCGCCACGCCGATTCGTGTCTGGACGGAGGAAATGTCCTGCTCTTCATAACGAAGGCCGGCACCGGTGATCGGAATGTTTTGTCGACTACCGGCGGTCTCCGATTCAGCGTACGCGCCAATGCTCTTCCACCATGTATTCAGTGAAAACCGAGGGCCAATGGTGATGCCACTGAGATCCCAATCGTATCCCGTGTGAATGTCCGCGGAAAAGCCAATATAGTCAGGATCGCCACTTATGATGCCTGCGGCTGTATTTGCAGTGTGCAGATTGCTGGGGGGGTTTGAGGGATCAGCCGCGACATCGATTGTACAAAAGCTGTTGCGGTATTTTTGGCGACCCTTGCTGAGACCGATCTCCGCGGCGAAGAATCCATTGTCCAGGAGCTGTGTCTGGTAAAACGCTGACCCACCGAATTCATCAGTGTCCACAGCCCCCTCATTCGAGACGCCACATTCACTTTCATAGTTCACGGGCAACACGCCCAATTCATCGCCAAACCCCTTGATCAGCACGGTTTCTGGCCCTGAATACGCACCATTCCCCATCGAGTAAGTTCCTCTGAACCCTAGGATGCTGTTATTCGAGATGTTCCAAGTTGCGCCAAGGTCCGCGCTGAAGGTGTCAACGTCCCACGCAGGCTCATAGGGGGTGGTCGATTGGTGATAACTTTGATACTCGAGCTGACCGAAAATGCTGAATCCGTCGAACGGGATAAGTGCATTCGCGTTCAGCACCCCTCCTCCGTCGTCGAGTACGCTAGAAAAAACGCTGCCGGACACGCTTCCCTGATAAAAGTAGTTCGAAACGGTATCGGTTGCAGGGCTCTTGCAATCCGGATCGATGGACGGATCACATTCTTCGGATCTCCGGCGGCTCACATCAAATTGTGACACGGTTCGAGTGGACTGCAGGGAGGATAAGCTGCCACCAATAACCGAGCCGCCCGACAAGTTAGTCTCATCCGGTCTGCAATGGCGCGAAAGATTAGGTCCGATAAGTCCAGGAGGATCGATGACCTCTCCAGTAATCGGATCGAAACTCGTGAGATCAGGGTCATCAGGATCGTTCACAAATTTACAATCCTCAAACCCAGCCCCTAACAGAATGCGCAGAGCCTGATTGTACGTTTCAAAATTATGCCTGAGAGGCACAGTCTGCGCATTCGTCTCACCGCAAGCCAACAGACAAGCGCTCAGTACTGGAAGCACCGCTTTGATTCGCATCACGTCCCCCTCGACCGTTGATGCCAGCAGACGAGCCGAGCGACCTGTGTAGAGCGGCTACTCGCGGTCACTTCCCGCCGCATGGAGCTCGGCTTGAGGATCACAGTTTTTTCTCTGATGGCAATATGTCGGGATTGCATTCTCTGAGAAATTCAACAGGGGATGCATAAAAACAACAGATGCTAATACACGGATAATAATTGTGGCAACGACGTACGCCGGCATTTGCGCCAGCTCGATGGAGCCCATCGGGGACGATTTTGTCGAGATGAAGTGCATCCTCGGCGTCAATAGGTGCTTAAATAAAGGCACCGCCGCGACGCCGCGGCGGTTCTCAGTGTGGATGCTCTGGCAGTCTGATTTACATGTAGCTGATTTCGTAGTTCCATTCGTTGACCGCCACGCTCGTGGCGGCGCAGAGATCGACCTCCCACAGCGTTACTTCAGATCCATTGGCGTATTCGATCAGCACGTCGAAAAGGCAATCTCCCTCGTAATAATAGAGCGGTTCAACGATCATGTCCTCGCCGGCATCGATGTAATCCTCCAAGAGCAGGTTGTAGCCCCAGGAATAATCGCCGACGTCCGTGATGCGGATGTCGACGATTTCGTTCGAGCCGTAGTTCTGGACCTCGATCCAGCGCTCGTGCTCATCCGCATGGGCGGCAGTCGTGACGCCCAGCGTTACGGCAAGTGCCAGGGACGCAGCCTTAACAGCATTCGCAAAGTGGAAGGTGGCAAGCATTTCTGTTTTCTCCTCTGTTCGACCGATTGGCGTTGTGCCTCGGTTCGTGAGGAGAGGTTTGCCATGCATTCACAGCTCGTTTTTCGCAACCTTGCGCAAAATGCGTGCTGTCCGAACCTGCAGTCGCATAGCTGAAGTGAGGCTGTCAGCCACTTCCAAAACCATGGGTTCATCGCTCGGCGACCGCGATGCTACCCTACCATTAAATATGTACTTTTCTTTTTTCGAAAACACGCACACAATCCAACGTTGATCAACTCAGGAGGGGGAGATGACTAATGCTCGATTCACGTACGCTTTGCGTCAAGTTCAGCTTCTAAAATCTCTGTACCTGGCTACTTCCTGCACCGTGGCCCTCTGTGTCGCGGCGCCCGTGGGCGCAGCCGCCGAGCCCGAATACGCCAAGGCTGCTATCGACCGGGTCCAGCAAGCCTACAAGGCTCCTTATGACACCGTTCCGAGGACAAGGAAGGGAAAGGAGCCCGGCAGGATAATTGGCGGCACCCCGGCAAAAGAAGGTGCATGGCCGTATCAAGTCGCTCTGCTGGACAGTGCCCTGTTAGATGACAGCAACACGTCGCAATATGACGCACAATTTTGCGGCGGCTCGCTGATAGCCCTGAACTGGGTTCTTACGGCCGCCCATTGCGTGGTGGCAGAAGAAGGCGGCGTGCTTCCAATCGACAGCATTACGATACTCGTGGGAGCAACCAAGCTGACAGACGGAGCTAGGCATGAGGTCGCCGCTATCAAGATGCATCCTGCATACGACCCCGATACACTGAGCAACGATGCTGCGCTGATTCAGCTTGCCAGACCAGCCGAGACTATCGCGACCAAAGTTCGGTCGGCCGAAGGCAAGTCAAAGGCAACCGTCGTTGGCTGGGGGATGATGGAAGATGAATCATTCCCGCTAGAGCTCATGCAAGCTGAAATCAACATCGTCCCGAGCTCTACCTGCAATACCGGCATCAAAAATCTGCTGAAGCAGGAGGCTGAAAGAGAGGCCAGCCAAGCAGGTGCGCCTGTAATCATTGACGTAAACGACTTTGCGGATCCACTTGACGACACGATGGTCTGCGCCGGCGTAGCCAGCGGCAAGCGGGACAGTTGCCAGGGGGATAGCGGTGGTCCGTTGCTCGTCGGATCTGGCCGGGATGCGGTGCAGGTCGGAATCGTTAGTTGGGGCATGGGACCGTCCGATGCGAAGATGCCATGCGGGCACAAGGGACTTTACGGCGTGTATACGGACGTCGGAGATCTGACCGATTGGATAGCGGAGAACGTCAACTAGGAGCGGACCCGTTCTCGCGATGGTTTGCGGCGCATCAGTGAAAGACATGCTACCGAGCAGCCGTCATCTCTATGCCTGCTTGATGATTATCTTGATCCTGGTCCTCGCCTGGATGTCCGGCGTGGTCGGTATGTATCTTTGTTCGCCGGACCCTTTGCCGGGGGATAGTCTCTGGGCATGGAGAGAATACTTTGGTAACGCTTTTGGCACGGTCCTTTTACAAGCCGCGCCAACCTGCCTCCTCGGGAGCACGGCAGGTTCGTCTTTCTTACGGCTTGCGATCAACGGCCTGAACTTCGTTGCTGGTGTCCTAGCAATCTCATTGCTGTGGGAAATTGTTGTTCGTCCAATAAGACGCCTTTCCTTTGCGAGACGCGGGCCTGGTGGGCTTCTGATAGGTACATTGGAAGATGTACAATCCATCGTGCGCGGAGAAAATCTGGCGACATATGATCTCGCATTCGTTGCGCCGTCTAAGTCTTCGGCGTGGCAAATCGAGAATGCCTATCCGTTTGCCGAGGTAACGTGTGTGAACGGTTCAGGAGACGCGGGAAGCATTGCGGCTAAACTTGGTGCCAGTAAAGCGACGTTTGTCGGAGCGGTGTCCTGCCGAGACATGGACAACATTTCGGTGGCGGATCGCGCATTGGACGCTTCCCCCGCTGCGGACCGTCGACTGCTCCTGCGCATGGAGCAGCGGGTTGTACGTTCGTTGCGCACAGCCGACTTCCTGGAGCGAGCCGACGAGCGGAGCGTAAAGCTTGTGATAATTTCTCAGTCAGCCGTGAGGGTCCGACTTGGCGTCAATTGCGCAATGCCTGGGCGATACTTGGTAGAAGGGGCGAAGTCTTACCACGCTGCCATTTGCGGGTCCGGACCGCTTTTGACGCAGATTGCGTATCGCCTAGGGCGGCAGGGCTACAAGATCGATGTGGCGCCCGCAAAGCTGTCCATGCTGCGTACGAGAAGCGAGCCCTCAGCCGCGGCGATCACACGACTGAAGGCTGCGACGATCGCAGTTGCGATTAATGAGGCTGAAGTCGACGATGATGACGCAGAAGGCTTCGACCGCGCGGTAGCTGCGATCGCGGCGTCGACTCCCCCGCTGTTTTCGGTGCACTGCGCAGGTCCCATGCCTGGAGAGGCAATGGCGCTGGCGAGGAGATGGGAGAGCGTTCTCTTGAAGCTGCGATTGCCCATACCTCCGATCGTCGTTTACGACGAGTTCATCAGGGATGCTGGCGTGTCTGGGATGATCCGATGCGTGCCCTTGGCCGAACTTCATGACGTTGCGAAGCTGACGGCGACCATCGATCGGCGCGCGGTGGCGGCTCATGAAACCTATCTTAAGGAGACTAAGTCGGTGCGCTCAGGAGCTCGAGCAGCGAGTCCCTCGGAGGTCGAGTGGCGGTTGCTGCCAGAGCGGGTCAAAGACGACAACCGAAGCGCCGCCGATCACACTGAATATAAGTTAGCATCTCTCCGAATGCGCGTCACAGAAGGCACTTCACCGGCATACGAGGGATTTCCTTCTGAGGTCGTGAAAGAGTTATCGGTTCTGGAGCATTCTCGTTGGATGGCTTCCAAGAACATTGATGGATTTAAGTACGGACCAGCGCGGGACGATGCGGCGGGATTGCATCCTGATATGCTTCCTTTTGAGGAGCTCGGCTCAGACGCCAAGCAAAAGGACGTGGCGCAAATTCAAGCCCTGCCCAGCTTGTTGATGTCTGCCGGACAACACATTGAATATGAGGCGTCGTTGATTTGGCCACCGACAACTGCGGCCGAACGAACTGCCCCGCTGTTCGAGGTAGCGCAGTGCCAAATTTTTGATGAAAGCGGAATAGCCAGCGCAGAGCGAGCGATACAGGACGGCAGTGAACTCGAGTTGATTATTGACGCCACGGGGCGGGACATTCTCGCCTCCTCCGCTCCATCAGCAGGCAGGCTAGCGGGGCTGCTGCGTCGAGCTTATCGGATAACGCATGTAACCTAATCTACCCACGTGCTGCAGCATTAGCCGAGGTACACTGCATGCAACGGTTCGAAACATTACTCAGCTTCCTTTGTCTGCTCGCGGCATTCGCTTTTGTCGACCAGACATTCGGTTCGGATAACGTCGGCGCTCCCCTATCGGAAAAGTTGGAGGAACGACTCGGCCAGACGAACTCGTTCGCGCTTGTCATTGGCATCTCCGACTTCGACGGCACAGGCTGGAACGACCTGCCATGGGTAGAAGAGGAGGTCAGGCGTGCCACTTTGGCTCTTCAAGCGGCGGGGTTTCAGGTCGAACCAAGGCCGTTCGATGGGCGTATGACCAGGGGCGAGATGGTCGAAGCCATTCAGGCGTTCGTCGCAGCTCACGACAAACCAGAATACCGGCTTGTGCTGTATATCGCTACTCACGGCCACGCGTCTCGTGAGACCGATCCCAATGGCCTCGGGTTCCTGGTGACCACTGACACGACACCTCTCGGCCCCAGTTTCGAGCAAAGCGCATACTCGGTGGGCGAGTTGGCGAGGGCCTTGGGCAAGGTAGAAGCCCGACATGTGTTTGTGTTCGTGAACGCGTGTTTCTCGGGAGCCATGATACCGCTGGCAAATAGAAGCGGCTCGGTTTCCGAACTTCTTTCTAGCAAGCCCACGGGACTCACCTCCGAAACCGTAGCTTGGGTGGGCGCTCTCCTGGAGAAACGCGTCAGGCTCATTCTCACCGCGGGCAGCGATCAACAGGCGGTACCCGACAGCAACAATCCCTTTGGAAACGCATTTGCTTCAGGTCTCCTAGGAGCTGCGGATGGCGATGGCGATGGTATGATCATGGGTTTGGAGCTAGCTGCGCACATCCGTGCGCACGTGGCAAAGGAGAGTCGTCGCGTGGGCCGGCCAAACGATCCCGTTTTTGCGAACTTGCCATTCGAGGACAGCGATGAACCCAGAATGGAAAGTGATTTTGTGTTCCTGTCGCCCGTTGGACCGCGAGCGGAAGCTGCCGATGATACGAGTGGTTCGAATGCTTTCCTGGAGGCTCAGACTCATGCGCTTGTTTCCCGCTCCGCCAGAAGCTTTGTGGAATGCCCTGCCTGTCCCGTGATGGTCGAGTTTGAACATGCAGGCCGCCAAATGGCTCTGTCCCGCACGGAAATCACCGTTGATGAGTGGGATGCCTGTTATCGTGAGTTTGGGTGCTCTCGATACTTTGCAGATCAGAATGCAGGTCAAGGGAACATGCCTCTCCAAGGGGTGACTTGGGAGGATGCGCTCGATTTTCAGCAGTGGCTTGATTCAAAAAAGGCCGGCAAATGCGAGCGCTATTTTATTCCGACTGAGCCGCTCTGGCGGGCAGCAGCCCTAGTAGAGCCTCATTGGAAGTACTCTTGGGGGAACCAGTTCCTGGAAGACAAAGCCGCATGTTGGGGCTGTGGCGAAGGACAAGACGGCAGGCGTCCAATGTCGGTAGCGTCTTTTCCGGCCAATTCTAATGGTTATCACGACATGACGGGAAATGTCTGGGAATGGGTTCGGCGGCCTTCGGACAATTGCGATCGCGAGGCCTTTCGACTTCGCGAAGGAGAGTGCCCAATAGGGACCGTGATAGGCGGGTCGTTTGCGACCCGTTGGAACCAAATCGATACGAGCAAGATTGCGTCGATTCCCCGCACTCGCTCGCCACGCCCAGGAGATCCGTCCAGCAGGGCTTACAGCCTTAAGACCGTCGGGTTGCGCATGGCCTGTGCTCTAAAGCCAAAATGATGCGGAATAATTCAAGGATCGTCAGTTGGTGCGTGGCATCGGTTTGGAGAAAGGCATGACGTCGCTGTCCCAAAAGGCCTCCATCATCGCTTCTTGCCCTCTCTTTAGGGGAGTGTCAGAGGACGCGCAGAGAAAGCTGGCTTCGAGCGGACAGTTGCGTTCACTCACTGCCGAGATTGATCAGTGGCTGTTTCGCGTTGGCGACCCTTCCGAAAACCTATTCATACTTACCGAACGACGACCCGCCTCTCGACGCCCCTTGGTGCAAGTCCAATTCGGTAGTCTTTCCCAATCGTCGGTTGGGTTTCGTCTTTCTGCGGACGACGTTGTCGGGGATGTGGAATTTTTGTTAGGAGGCATGTCCAAGGATTTGCCACGACGTGTCACGACAGCGGTATTGTTGTCTGATGTCACCGTGTTGTCCATTCCTGTGCCGGAACTCGCAGCCGTCGCCGTTGGTTCTCAGCTCCTCAGCAGCCGCTTTACCCGCCATACATCTCGAAAGCTAGCAGAAATCATCTCGCGTCAAGCAGACAAAGTGTTTGTTCATCCGGAGGTTCGCTTTGCACGGAACATCCTTACGCAACTCGACGATCTAGGCCACGTTGCAGCAAATCGTGGCGTATTCGACGAACGCTTGCGGCAGGCCACTTTGGCGAGCAACCTTGGGATGTCACCCCGTTTGCTGTCAATGTGGCTGGCGGCGTGGGGCTCCCGCGGTTTAGTTAGTACGGTCCCTTTCGCGCTGCCTGACGTTGCACGCGTGGAGCTGATCGCGAGCATAACGCCACCAAACTTGGCCAAGAAGATCGAACAGGCGATCACTCTTATCGACCAATTGATTGCTTCGGGCCTCTTCCTAAGAGCCTGCCAGATTGCAGGCGACATGCTTGTTTTGCTTCCAGGCAATCCTGTCCTTTCACATCAATTGGCTCTCGTAAGCGCGCGGCTATCGTCGCTGCAGCAAGCAAGGTCCATACTTTCGGCGGCTGGGCTCGAATGGAGAGGATCACTTGCCGACTTGAAGGAGAGGGTGCGAGTCACCTGGGACAACTCTTATTCGGGCTTGAGCGCGAAAATTGGTGATGCCCTCGAAGAGGAAGAAAGGGCGGGGATGGACGCTGCTCTGATGGGACGCATCAGCGCACTGGTTACGGATATCGGGGCGCTTCACGCCCGCCTGTTAAAAGACGAAGTGACCAACAGGCGCATACCGATCCCTCCTCCAGATCTCATCTCTGTTGCGGAAGCGTATCGCCGTGTCCATGAGGTTGGCCCGAATTTCTATTGTGCCGTGAACGCTGCGACGTTCTTCGAACTAGCGGGTGAGCACGATCTGGCAGAGCACCTCGCGCACGATGCGTTGCGACAAGCCGCGCGGGTGAGAGATAGCTACTGGGCTAGGGCAAGCCAAGGCGAGGCATCAATCGTACTTGGTGACATTGAGCGGGCAGTCTCTTCATTCCATGGGGCAAGAAAATCGCCTGATGCGGACCTAGGCAAGATTGGCAGCACCCGTCGTCAGCTTTCGCTTATAGCCACCATCGGTCAGAAGGATATGGCGGCTCCGTTGGCCGCGATAGATCCGGGCGCGCCTCTGTTCTTCACGGGCCAGTTGTTTGCTGCTGCCGGGCGCTCGGTTTCTGAGCTTGCAGAAGCGGAGGAGCGACTCAGATCTGAGCTCACACGTTGGTTATCTGCGCAAAGCCTCACCGGCGTCTATTCCGCTCTGGCTTGTGGTTCGGACATTGTTTTCGCGGAGCTCGCGCTCAACGCCGGAATACCTTTGCACGTAACGCTGCCCTTCTCCATCGAGCTGTTCCAAGAACAGTCTGTGGCAATCGGAAACGTCGTAGGAGGACCCGATTGGATCGCTAGATACTTCCGTTGTCTCGATCAGGCGGCAGACGTGAGAGTGATTTGGGACAAAGCTGTCCCTTCGGCAGACAAGAACGCTCATTTTTTTAATTGCAACAAGGAAATGATAGGGCAGGTGGTGCATGCTGCTGTGCGCCTGTCGAAACGACCTGTCATGCTGGCGGTTGCGCCTGCTTCAGCCAACGATGCATCGGAGCTCACCGGGAAGACAATTGCTCATTTCAAGAATCTCGGCGGACGGGTGGACTCTGTGGCAGCGCCATTGCCCGCATCGGGTCCGGTTCGGAAAGGCGAAAAGGAGCACAATCCCTTTGCGTTTGTTGTCTTTGCATTCTCATGTTCAATTCAAGCGAATGAGAGTGTCGCCGAAGTACTCGCCCGCTTTTCATTCGCAACTCGACGCATGAAGGATCGACGGGTCAGCGGGCACCGTATCGTTCATGATGCCGAGAGTGCGATATCTTTGGCTCGCCAACTAGAACTCGCGTGTTCGGGTGGAAATGATTCAGTCCGTGCCGTATGCGATCATGGTCCTGTGCTTGCACGCGGACTGACTGTCAACGAGGATGCACTATTTCATCTCATGGGAGCGGGCGATATTGCGTTGGGTCTTCCGGCTGACCCCTATGCCACAACTTGCTTCGCGATGTCGGCGGTGGCAGCCGGTTACCCGCCCTCGCGATTTGCACCAATGACGGTCTCGTGGAAGTCGGGTCCGGTCTTAAGACCAGTGAGAGACCTATACGCGATAAAGAACTAATCAGTGGAAGCTCAAGGTGGCTGGTAAACACCGCCGCTAGCGGCGGCGGTGTTCGATTGGGATCGGCTCTCTGGTCCGATTACATATAGCTGATCTCGTAGTCCCACTCGTCGACGGCTACGCTCGTGGCAGTGCAGAGATCGACTTCCCAGAGCGCTACCTCAGAGCCATCGGCGTATTCGATGAGCACATCAAAGAAGCAGTACCCCTCATCGTCGAGCGGTTCAACGATCATGTCCTCTCCGGCTCCGATGTAAGCCCCGAAGAGCAGGTTGGGACTCAACACCGGATCATGGACACTAATCATGCGGATATCGACGATCTCGCTTGACCCGGAGTTGTAGACGAAAATCCAGCGCTCGTATTCATCCGCGTGGGCCACGCTCGTCACGCCCAGTCCAACGGCAAGTGCCAGGGACGCGGCCTTAACAGCATTCGCAAAATGGAAGGTAGTAAACATTTCTATTCTCTCCTCTGTTTGACCGATCGCCGTTTGTGCCTCGGTTCGTGAGGAGAGATTTGCCACGTGTCCATACTTGGTTTTTCGCAATATTGCGGAAAAGCTACCGAGGGTGTCCGCTGCTGCCGCTTCAAAAGATAGTTTATTAGAAGGGCCGATGGCCTGATGTGACACGCTTTCAGGGTCGGGGAATCAGATCGGTTTGCTCGGCTATATCTCGCGAGTAAGCGCTTCGCCTTGGACGGATCAGGTTCCGCTGGCCAAGGCATCTTGAGTAGCGTTAGCTCGCGTCACTACTCTCAACCGCGAATAAGCTCTGCGGCCACTTCCCTGGATGAGCTGAACAATGGTTGTCGATTAGCCCGCCACGGCCACACGGCGCGATTGCTTCGGTTCTGAATGGGTCCCCAGCCAGCATTTTATGCGATCGGAAATTGCGGCGTGGAGAACCGAGCTTCCGCGCAGGTGACCTACGAACCAGCGATCAAATACTTGTAAAAATGATCTTTTTGCCAAAAGCCGCCTGCTTTGTCAGAAGGGCTCTCTACAGGCGTAAATTGTGCTTGCCTGGGGACCTTGGATTCTCACATGATTTCAAAGGCGTATCGGAAAGACCTTGAAATTCCCTCTGTTTTCCCATCGCGAGCGACCATGGATGCCACCTTTGTGCCCTGGCTTTGGGCATCAGTCAACTGGATGGCCGATCGGCAATAATTTCCGCTGTCGGACCTCAAGCTTGTGGTGAAGCGGCCATAGCGCGGCAGCTTTGCGCCCCCATTTCGGTCGTTCAGATCACTCTATTGGCCAGTAGGGTTGGTTCACAGGCTACTTCGCGGTCGTCCAGACATAGTCATAGGCGAGGCCACTGATGCTGCCCTTGCGAACCTTAGCCATCAGCCCTTGGTCGGAAACCGACGCTGGGATTACCGCCACGTCATAGGCTTTCAGATAAGGCGAACCATGCGGCCGCCCATCGAACGTCTTTTGGCAAACCTTGACGGTCGCCATGAAACGCGTGCCGATAGGAAACAGCTCCCGCAAATGGCGAAGGAATTCGACTCGAACATCGGGCGAGAAGGAACCGGTCGGACGAACGCGTGGCCGCGAGACATCCGCATCGCGGCATGTCTCTAGTTCGATATGTCCGAAGAAGCGGCCGATCAGCATCTCCAGATCAGCAATCTTCCTCGCGTTTCCGATTGTCCCCTTCATCTTTTCCTCCCACAATCCAACCCCAGATCGAGCCAGTCTTGGTCCGCCTCCCACACGTCCCCAAGAGTTCGTTTTGGATATCTTAGCGGCGGACCGTCTGTCACCAAGCCCATTCCGTCCGCAACGCGCCCCCATATCGATCGTTCATCCTCGTCGGGCGGTGTGCCCGGAAGCTGCCATCCGATATGACCGGCCCATTCGAAGGAAGGGAAGCAGGAGTCCGCTGCGCCTTCTTCAAGCGTCTGCCCTGCGGACAGAACGATACGAGCGCACGCTATGCCGCGAAGCTCGGCATGGAACTGCGGCCATGCTCGAGAGCAAGTTGGGCGACGTCGACGCACCCCTTTTTAAACCCTCCGCCCTAGGTGCCTCTCACCGTATTTCTACAGGATGGTTGTGCATCAGCCAAAATGCTGCTTGTGCGTTAGCAACTGATTATCGAATACGGGCATAGGCTTATGAAAAAGCTGGTGGCATCGGAATGAGCAAGGTCAAGTTCGAAATCTTCCTCGACGACTCACTTTCTAAGGTGACGTCCGTTGCTCAGTTGAAGATCGCATTCAACAAGCGGCTCTTAAGTTTTGTCAACGACTTCGAAGACGGCAAGTGGTGCTATCAAGATTTTCAGAATTACATCTGGGACAATATCACCCAAACTGCGCTTTCGGAGCGTGAACGCCTATCGCTGACTGATCAAGGCTTTACAGCCCTATATGAGGCGGCAAAAAATCTTCGCCTCACCGACAAAGACAAAGTCGGCGAGGGAAGCGAAATAGCCGAGATTTTCCTATACGGGCTGATGCGCCAGCATTTCAAAGCGCTGCCCGTCGTCCCGAAGATTTTCTACAAGCAGAACAGCCAAGACAACGCGAAGGGAGCCGATAGCGTCCATATCGTTGTGGATGGGAGCGACTTCACGCTTTGGTTTGGCGAGGCCAAATTCTACAACTCCATCGCCGACGCGAGGCTCGATAAAATCGTTACCTCCGTCTACGAGGTCCTTTCAACCGAGAAGTTGAAGAAGGAAAACTCGATCATCACTAACGTGCGTGATCTTGATCATCTTCAGATAGACGCAGCGTTGAAAGAAAAGATCAAAGCGGCGCTGGAGCCCCATCACTCGATTGATAGGCTGAAGCCCAAAATCCACGTACCGATCCTTTTAATCCACGAATGCAAGATCACGGCCGCGGCGAAAGACCTGACACCCGAGTATCGCAAGGAGATTATCGATTTCCATCGCAACCGAGCTGAAACCTATTTCCTGAAGCAACTCGCCAAGTCAGGGGCCGTACACAAGTATAGCGACATCACGTTTCACGCGATACTGGTACCCGTCCCCAATAAAGCAGAAATCGTTACTGCTTTCACAAAGCAAGCCAAGCAGCTCAAGAGCGGTTAAAGATGGATGTTTTCGATATTTGCCAGGAAATCAACGACCACTTGAATCGCCGCGATGAAGTCGCCGCAAGAAACAGGCTTATAAAGCTGCTGCGGGACATGAAGGAGAGGGACGAGACCTATCCGGCAGTCCTGAATCACCTGATCCGAACTACTGGCCTCTATCCCTACATGGAAGTCGAAGCCGCTTCATGGGAGCAAAGGTATGTTCACGCCGCTTTTGAAGTCGATGTCGGCGACGGTCGCGCAACCCTGCATCGCGAGCAATCTCTGGTCCTTGGGAAGCTCACAAGGGGTACGAACCTTGCCGTCAGCGCTCCTACCAGCTTTGGCAAGAGCTTCATTATCGATGCGTTTATCGCTTTGAATTCGCCCGATACCGTCGTCATCATCGTTCCGACCATCGCACTGATGGATGAGACCCGCCGAAGAATTTTCAAGAAATTCTCCCGTCAATATAGCATCATTACCGCGCCGGACACTGAGCTTGGCGAGCGCAATATTTTTATCTTCCCGCAGGAAAGGGTATTTGGATATCTGACCAAGATTGAAAAGATCGATCTTCTTGTCGTCGATGAATTCTACAAAGCCAGCAAGGTCCACGACAAGGAGAGGGCGCCGTCGCTGATCAAAGCCATCATCAAGCTGTCAAAAAAGTCGGTCCAGCGGTACTATCTTGCGCCAAATATCAAAAAGCTCACGAGCAACGTCTTCACCGATGATATGGAGTTCCTTGAACTTCTTGATTTCAACACCGTTTTCCTTGAGAAGCATGAGCTTTATCGCGAAATCGATCGCGATGAGAACCGCAAGGCCGACAAGCTTATCGAGCTTATAAAGCCGAGAACCGCGAAGTCGTTGATCTACGCTGGAACGTATACCGACATCAACCGCGTGGCGAAAATCGTCAAACAAAACATGGATGTCGTGGACCGACCCCATACGAACCATTTTTCGAAGTGGCTGCGGGAAAATTATGTGCGCGACTGGACGCTGGCCGACCTCGTAGAGCGCGGCACGGGTGTACACAACGGCAGCATGCATCGTTGCCTCAGCCAGATCCAGATCAGACTATTTGAGCACGAGCACGGTCTCGATAATATTGTGTCGACATCTTCGATCATCGAAGGGGTCAATACTTCGGCTCAGAATGTCATCATCTGGCGAAGTAAAATCGGCAGCTCGAAGCTTAAAAATTTCTCCTACAAAAACATCATCGGTCGCGGTGGTCGGATGTTCAAACACTTCGTAGGAAACATATACCTGCTCGACGAGCCGCCGAAGGATGAAGATACCCAATTGGAGATCGAGTTTCCCGAGCAGATTCTTGGTGACTTGGATGAGGAGCAAGATGGTGACAAGCTGACGCCGGAGCAGTTGGACCACATTATCGAATACAGGCGCTCGATGTCGAATATTATCGGCGAGGATGAATTCGCACGATTGCGGCGTGACAACGTATTACACGACAGCGATTCAGACTTTCTGCTGCACCTGGCGACGGACATGTACAACCATCCCGAGGAATGGAATGGCTTCGCATTTCTGAATTCGGATAGCCCCCACCACTGGGAGCGGATGCTCTATAAGCTCTTGAACTTCAAGAGCACCGGCTGGGAAAGCCGCTACAGCCACATAGTTGCTGCGACAAAGGCGATGTCAGAAAACTGGCGCTGGCATCTTTCTCGAATTCTCGATCAGCTTGAAGACGACGGGATCGGGATCGACGACTTCTTCAAGCTTGAGCGTACAATTACCTACAAGCTTTCGGCTTTGATTAGCGACGCGAACGAACTGTATAAGATCATTATCAACCCAGAAGTGGATGTGGCCCGTTTCATTGGAAGTGTGAGCCGCGCTTTTCTGCCCGGTCCTGTTTATTCACTGGAGGAATATGGCCTCCCACGAATGATCTCGAAGAAGATTCAGCAAAGCAAGCTGATGGATTTTACGAGACCGGATTTCGGATTGAACGACGCGATCAAACAGTTTCAGGAAATCGGGCTCGACCGCGTGTTGAAGGTCGTTCCACTCACCGCGTTCGATAGATACGTGCTGAGGTTCTTTTACGATGGGATCACGCCTACTGAGCAACACTAAACCGCACTGGTTTATCGGGGCCCTTGCTTTGAGTTAAGCGCTGAGTTTACGGCATTGAGCCTCCGCGATAAATTGCAAAACCAGACACTTCGATCGGCCCGCGGGCAAGTTGCCCATGGCACGCTTCCGCTCCTAACACCTCGGCCGCTGGGCAGGCCGGCGTGAGCCACGGTTAGATGTCCGCAATTCAAACTCGGTGACAGGTAGCTGCCGGTCCGGATGCAGCACCGAAGCGGAATAATTTCCGTTCTCGATCACAACGTTTAAAACGTCGATCAGCCGGTGATAGCAACCTATGTTTGCCTGTCCTCGCGACCTATGGCATGTTCCGGCCGAGCGTCATGAGAAGCGTCTGGGTGGGGCATTGTCTGCAAATTTCGATCATCTGAAGGAACTCAGTCCTGAGCTCCATCGGCTCGGAGTGCTCGCCGAACGGTTCTTCGCCGAAGACGCAAACACCTCGCTGATCAAGAGCCGCCAGTTCGGCGAATACATGGTCAAGGAGATCGCCGCACTCTCCGGCGTCTATGACCCGGCCGCGCGCGAGACGACGCATGATCTGCTTCGGCGGCTTGCGACCCTGCAAGTGCTGCCGCGCGAGGTGGCCGACATCTTCCACGCGGTGCGCAAGAGCGGCAACGAGGCGACCCACGGCTTCGGCGGTTCATCTACGGAAGCATTGTCTGCCCTCAAGTTCTGCCGCGCTCTGGGTGTCTGGTATCGCCGCACCTACGGCCGCGATCCTGGCTTCAAGCCCGGCCCTTTCGCCCCTCCCAAGGCTTCCGCGGATATGGATCAGACGACCCAGGCGGAGCTGGCGGCGCTTCGCGCGCAAGTGCGGGAAGCCGAGGCGCAGCTCGCCGCCGCTCATGCCTCGGCCGCGGAGCTTGCCAGGGCGCGTGCCGCAGCCGAAGAGCTCGCACGGCATGCGGCGGCCGACAGCGCGGTGTGGGAGCAGACGGCTGTCGAGATGGAGGCCAACCAGGCGGAGCTTTCGCGCAAGCTGGCGGAGCTGCAGAAAGCGGCCGAGGCCCAGCCGCAGCAGATTCAGGTCGAGTTCAAGCAGGCTGGCCTGCAGGCTGCGAGCCGCTTGGAACTGGATGAACGGCAAACCCGCCGGCTCATCGATGTCCAACTCAACGACGCCGGCTGGGAGGCCGACAGCGATCGTCTGAGCTATCAGGTGGGGGCACGTCCGGAGGAAGGCCGCAACCTGGCGATCGCTGAGTGGCCCTCTGAGGGTGGCCGGGCGGACTACGCCCTATTTGTTGACCTCACCTGTGTTGGCCTCATCGAGGCGAAGCGCGAGAGTGTCGATGTGCCGTCCACTCTCCAGCAGGCCGAGCGCTACGCGCGCACCATCACGCTGCCGCCGGAGAGCTGTCATCCGGACGGCCCCTGGCAACACGGTCTGGATGAACCCTTCCAGGTGCCGTTCGTGTTTGCCACCAATGGTCGGCCTTATGTGCGGCAATGGCTGACAAAATCCGGCATCTGGTATCGCGATGTGCGGCGGGCGACGAACCATGCAGTCGCTATGACAAGCTGGTTCTCGCCGAAAGACCTTTTGGACAAGCTGACGACGAATGTGGATACGGCTGCGCAGGGTTTAGCCGAGGAAAGCTTCGGAAAGGGCCGGGTGCGGCCTTACCAGGAAGAGGCGATCGCAGCGATTGAAAATGCGATGGCCGGCGGCCAGCGCGACATCCTCGTCTCCATGGCGACCGGCACCGGCAAGACACGCACGGCGATTGCGCTCATGTATCGCCTGCTCAAGCATAAGCGCTTCCGCCGCATCCTCTTCCTCGTCGACCGCAAGGCGCTCGGCAAGCAGACGAGCGACGCCCTGGAAACCACCGAGATCGAGGGCATGCTGAACTTCGCCCAGATCTACAAGGTGGCCGGGCTGGAGCAGAAGCTCCCGGAGGACGAGGATCAGGTACAGGTCGCGACCGTCCAGTCGCTGATCGCCCGCATCCTCAACGAGCCCGACCCTGCCAAGCGCCCCACGCCCGGCACCTTCGACTGCATCATCGTCGACGAAGCCCATCGCGGCTACACGCTGGATGCGGAGCTGCGCGAAAGCGATATCGGCTTCCGCAACATTGACGACTACCAGTCGGCCTACCGCCAGATCCTGGACTACTTCGACGCCGTGAAGGTGGCGCTGACGGCCACACCCGCTTTGCACACCCGCGAGATCTTCGGCCACCCGGTCTTCCACTACGGCTATCGCCAGGCCGTCGTCGAAGGCTATCTCAACGATCACCTGCCGCCGAAGCGCATCACCACGGCGCTGTCTGAAGCCGGCATTCATTTCGAGGGTGGCGAGGAGGTCGAGATCATCGACCGCAAAACAGGCCAGATCGATCTCTTCGAACTGCCGGACGAAGTTTCGCTCGACTACGATCTCGCCGACTTCAACAGGCGCGTCTATTCGGAAGCCTTCAACCGCATCGTCTGCCGAGCGATCGCCACTGAGATCCCACCCTCCAAACCCGGCAAGACACTGATCTTCGCCGCCCGCGACGCCCATGCCGATGACATCGTCCGTCTGCTGGTCGAGGAACTGCAGGAGGAATACGGCAAGGAAAACGTGCCGCATGGCATGGTGACAAAGATCACCGGCACAGTCGACAAGGCCGATGACCTGATCCTGAAATTCAAGAACGACCCCTATCCGAAATACGTCGTCACCGTCGATCTGCTCACCACAGGCGTCGACGTGCCCTCCATCTGCAATCTTGTCTTCGTCCGCAGGGTCAAGAGCCGCATCCTCTATGACCAGATGATCGGCCGCGCCACGCGGCTCTGCCCCGATATCGGCAAAGAGTATTTCCGCATCTTCGACGCTGTCGATCTCTATGCAGAGCTGCAGGAGATGAGCGATATGCGCCCGGTCGTCGTCAAGCCGGATATCGCGCTCGGCCAGCTCGTCACGGATCTGCAAAATGCGGAGACGGACGAGGACAAGAGCTGGGTGGCAGCCCAGGTCATCGTGCGCATGCGCAGCCTTGTGAAGCGCATGGATGCCGAAACCCGCGAGAGCTTCGAGCGCCACACGGGCGAAAGCCCCGACATGGCCCTCCAGCGTCTCTCCACCCGCTCCGGTGCCGAGCTTACCGACTGGCTGGCCGCCCACCCACAAGCGGTGGAGCTTCTGGAACGCCGCCCGCTCTACACGGGCAAGAATGATGGCGTCGTCATCTCCACCCATGAGGACGAGCTGCTGCGCATCGAGGAGATCTTTGGCAAGAACACGACACCGGAGGATTACATCACCGGATTCGAACGCTTCGTGCGCGAGAACATGAACCAGGTCCCGGCGCTGATCGCCGTCACCCAGCGCCCGCGCGACCTCACCCGCAAGGAACTCTCGGAACTCGCAGGTCTGCTCGACGAGAAGAACTATTCCGAAGCCATGCTGCGCGCCGCTTACGGCCGCGCCCGCAATGCCGATATCGCCGCTCATATCATCGGCTTCGTCCGCCAGGCGGCGCTGGGCGATCCGCTGATCCCCTATGCCATCCGCGTCGACAATGCGATCCTGAAGATCGAGGCTTCGCGGCCCTGGACGCAGAAGCAGAAAGAGTGGCTACGCCGGATCGGTCGGGCGCTGAAGGACAAGCCGGTGGCCGACCCAACCCTGCTCGACCAGGGCGCCTTTGCCGACAAGGGTGGCTTCAAGCGCATCGCACAGGAGTTCGACGGCGAACTCGATGAGGTACTGCACGCCTTCAACGAGGCAATCTGGGCACCGCCTGCCGCCTGACCCCTCAAGCTGTCGTTGACCAGAGGCCGTCGCTCGCTACAACCGCAATCACGATCCCGGATCAGATGAGAATCACGCCATGAATGCCAATGCCATCGTCCAGAAACTCTGGCGCCTCTGCACGGTCCTGCGCAAGGACGGCATCACCTATCAGCAATACGTCACCGAGCTGACCTATCTGCTGTTTCTCAAGATGATGGCCGAGCGCAACCGCGAGACGGGCAGCCTGCCCAAGGGCATGCGCTGGGCCGATCTGATCGCGGCGAACGGCCTGGCGAAACTCGAACATTACCGCAAGGTTCTGGTCACCCTCGGCGCGGCCAGCTCACGGCTTGGCGAAGACGATGTTCTTCTGTCGCCACCCGGCGAAGGAGCCAGCCCGGAAGAGCGCAAGCGTTATGCCGACGCGCGTCCGCTGCCGGAAATGGTACAGAAGATCTTCGACAACGCCTCCACCTTCCTACGCGAGCCACAGAACCTGACGACATTGGTCACAGCCATCGACGAGCTCGACTGGTTCTCCGAAGAGCGCGACCAGTTCGGCGATCTCTATGAGGGCCTGCTGCAGAAGAACGCGGAAGAAACCAAGCGCGGCGCGGGCCAGTATTTCACCCCCCGCGTGCTGATCGAGCTTCTGGTCCGCCTCATGCAGCCAAAACCCGGCGAAGTCATCCAGGATCCGGCGGCTGGCACCGGCGGCTTCCTGATTGCCGCCGACCGCTACATGAAAGCCAGAACCGACGACTATCTGGCCCTTGGCGAAAAGGAACAGGACTTCCAGAAGCGCCGGGCCATCCACGGCATGGAAAACGTGCCGGGCACGCTCCGCCTGCTCCTGATGAACCTCTATCTGCACGATATTGACGGCGACCATGTCGATCTCGGCGATACGCTCTCCGACAAGGGCAAGGGGCTCGGCCGCGCCAACCTCATCCTCACTAACCCACCCTTCGGCCCGGCAGGCGGCGCGCCGACCCGAGATGACCTCTCGGTCACGGCAAATGTCTCCTCCTACCAGCTTCCCTTTGTCGAACACTGCATCCGCGCGCTGCAGCCCGGCGGCCGCGCGGCCATTGTCGTGCCAGACAATGTGCTGTTTGAAGATGGGCGTGGGCGCGAACTGCGCCAAATGATGATGAACTGGTGCGACCTGCACACCATCCTGCGCCTGCCCACCGGCATCTTCTACGCCCAGGGCGTCAAGACCAACGTCATATTCCTGACGCGCGGCAAGACCGAGAGTGCCAACACCAAATCCGTCTGGATCTATGACCTGCGCGCCCAGATGCCGAAATTCGGCAAGATGACGCCCCTGACGGAGGCCCACTTCGAAGGGTTTGAACAGGCCTTCGGCATGGACCCTTATGGCCAGGAGCGCGGCCCGGACGAAGGCGAAGCGGGCCGCTGGAGAGAGTTCACCCGCGACGATATCGCCAAGCGCGGTGACAATCTCGATATCGCCTGGCTACGCGAGGCAGAAGAAGAGGCCGAAGAAGGCCTGATCGAACCCGACGACATCGCCGCCGCCATCCTCGGCCATCTGCAGGCCGCGACGCTGGAGATTGAGGCGCTGATGGCGGAACTGGGCGATGAACTGCCGGAGGCGGCGGAATGAGCGAGCTGCCGAGGGGGTGGGTTGAGGCTAGGTTAGGTGACGTTCTTAAACCACGATCAGAAAAGGCGGATCCTTCAACGGTACCTGATCTTCCATTTCTTGGCCTAGAAGATGTTGAGGCCTATTCTGGTAGAGTGATCGGCTACGGCAGCACAGCAGATATGAAAAGCTCTGTTGCACTATTCTCGAAGGGCGATCTGCTGTTCGGGCGCTTGCGGCCATACCTTCAGAAGATACTGATCGCCGACTGCGATGGAGCTGCTTCGGCTGAATTCATTGTGATGAAGAGCAACCGGCACAGCCATCTTGGGTTTTTCTCGGCGCTTCTAAGAAGTGACCAGTTCCTAGAATACACGGCGCTGGTGAGTTCCGGCGATCGGCCCAGAGTGAGCTATGAGTCAATCGCGGATTTCAACCTGCCCCTTCCCCCCCTGGCTGAGCAAAAGCGCATCGTGGCCAAGCTGGATTCGCTTAACGCGAAATCCACCCGCGCCCGCTCAGAGCTCGTCCGCATCGAAACCCTCGTCTCCCGATACAAGCAGGCCGTGCTCGATCTGCTCTGCGATGTGTCCCATTCGACCGCGAGCTTGCGCGAACTAGTGGATCAGAAAAGGGGCATACCTTACGGCATAGTCCAAACTGGTAAACCGGTTGTGGATGGCGTGCCAACGGTTAGATGTGGGGACATCAAGAACTATTCAATAAGAAAAAACGAGCTGAAGCTGGTTGATCGCCAAATCGCGCGTCAATACGGCCGGACCGAACTAGTCGGTGGGGAGGTCTTGATCGCCATCCGAGGTTCAATTGGCGAAACATGTGTTGCCGACAACGATTTGGTGGGATGCAACATTAGCCGAGAGGTTGCCATGATACCTCTGTTGCCAGGCACGTCTCCCCAATTCGTTATGTACTTTTTAAAGTCGAACAAGGCCAAAGAGTTCATCGGCGCCAATACCAAAGGGTCGGCCCAGCAAGGAATCAATCTAGGAGACCTCCGAAATCTTCCCATTCCCGCGCTAAGGCTTGAAGAACAACACGAAATCGTCTGCCGCATCGAATCCGCCTTCGCCAAGATCGACCGGTTGGCGAAAGAGGCAAAGCGCGCGCTGGAGTTGGTAGGCCGGCTGGACGAGGCGATCCTGGCCAAAGCCTTCCGCGGCGAACTGGTCCCCCAGGACGAAAACGACGAGCCCGCGGAAAAACTGCTTGAGCGCATCCGTGCAGAGCGGCAGGCGGCGCCGAAAGTAAAGAAGAGAATAGCGAAGCGGACGAGCGCGATGTTGACAGCGAGAGATTTCCTGAACGCAAAACTTCCGAACTGGCCCCACGACGGTATCAGCTTCCAGGAGCTAAGGAGCGAGTTTAGCGGTAGCTATGATAACCTGAAGGACGCGGTGTTCGCCATGCTTTCTGACGAAAACGCACCGTTGCGGCAGGTTTTCGACGAGCAACGGTCGACGATGACGCTCAGAAAGCGCGAGCAATGAAGGTCGTTCGAGTCAAAATCTTCGAGGCCGCCAGTTGCGGAGGGTTGCTCGACGGCATGGATATCGACTTGCTCCGCCCTCGCGGAGAGCATGACAATGCTGACTTCTTGCCAATGTGCCTGCTTGGCAGAAACGGAACCGGAAAATCTCAGTTTCTTCAGATCATTTCAGAGATATTTCAATCTGCATGGCATGAGCATCGGCCTGAGGAGGAGGCCACGGTTGCCAATCCAAACCTGCTTTTTGAGATCATTTATGAGGTGGGCGTAGAAGGCGACGCTGGCATTAAACGGGTAAAGCTCGGCAGAGCGAGGGACCTGTCTGGCCGTATCGGCAAGATGCAAATGGAGATCAGGGGAGGGGACGGGTACGAACCTTTGGCCGACAATCATCATCCTGAGTTCGGTCGACATCTTCCTACGCTTGTCGTCGCCTATACATCTGGCGACAATGAAACTTTGAGCCTCCCCTTTTACATCAGTCGTTCAGGCTATGCCGCGTCGGTCGCAAATGCCGCAAAGAATCAGGCTGATGCGGTCGTTCCAGACAACCGCTTGGTGCTCCTCGACTATTCAACTCACCTTGAGGTCCTGATCGCCAACTTGATGGTCGCACCAGTAACTGTGCAAACTGAGCTGGTCAGACATGCAAATCTCTCCTCCCTGCACTCTTTCCGTCTTGTAATCCAATTCAACCATCCGCAGGCTCCTAAAATTAAGGGAAAGAACCCTGCGCGAAAGGGTATACAGCTTACGGATGAGTTGGAGCGTTACGTGCGCCAACTTTGCGACGCCGCCACCTGCTGGGACTACGATATCAAGCGGGAACTCTACACACTCGATTATCTGGTAGACGACGAAAGCCGCAAGGCGTTCGCGACATTTTGGTCCAGCGCAATTGAGCTCTATCGATCGCTTCACAAGCTTGCGATGCTCAATGATCTGATGATTCCGAAACCGGCGCGGGTGCGCTTGAAGAAGAACCTCAAGACCCGGAAGTTTGCCTCGAAGCTTCCCGAGCCTCAGGACGAAATGAAGGTCTTTAAGATCGAGGAAGTGCGGTTTACGAAGACTGGGCCTTCCGGGCAGACGTCGGACGTTGACTACGTATCGCTCTCTGATGGTGAGCACCAACAGGCACAGCTTTTCGGCATAGTCGCCATGTTCCGCGATCCGAACACGTTGTTTCTACTGGATGAGCCTGAATCTCACTTCAATCCCCAGTGGCGCGCGAAGCTGGTCACACGAATCATGTCTCTTCCAGTTCAAGGTCTAGGAAGTCAGGAGTTTATTCTAACCACCCACGCCCCGTTCGTTCCTTCTGACATGCACCGCGATCAGGTGCGAATATTCTCTAAGGTTGACGACAAACTTGCGGCTCGCAAGCCGGAGATTGAGACCTTCGGTGCGACTTACGACACCATTCTGAGTCACTGCTTCGACGTGGACCCTCCCATCTCCGAGCTGGCGCAGGATAAGATCAACGAACTGAAAGAGACCGGTTCCGCTGAAGAGATCGAGCGCGAAATGCCACGACTGGGGTCCTCGGTAGAGAAGGCGTTGCTTGCCGATCGCCTCTTCGAGTTAAAAAAAACAAAATAACATGCTAGCTACGTACCCCATTGAGGCAACAAGTCAGAATTGGATTAGCGAGACACTGCTCGACGCAGTCCGCGTTATGCTCGATGCATTACAGAGTGGTACTGCGCCACCTGATTTCGATGCAGCCCTCTCGGGGAAACATCGCGAGCATTTTTTGCGAGGGCCAAATTTTAAAAAACTATATGATCTGCTCGTTGCTAAGTGCCGTGTTCTGACGAATGTGGAGCGCGCGCAGGTCATAAATGCCCTGAGCGAACAGAACAACTTTCCTGGTGTTTTTGGGCGGGCGACGGCGTGCAGCAGCATCAAAGACACGTTTCCGGACGTGCATTCAGCTGCGAACCAACTGTTCAGGCATGCCTTCGAGAAGCTTTCCGATTGGAAGACTGAAGGATGCGAGCAAACGGTGAGAGCTGCCTATCATGAGCTGGTTGACGCGCATCTTTCTCATGGCGGTTGTCCATTTTGTGGGTATGAGCCGCTTGAGGCGTCCGATCCAGATCTAGTTGATCCAGATCTGGACCATTACCTGGCAATTTCGCTTTACCCATTTGCCGGTGTGAATTTGCGGAACCTCACCGTGATGGGGGATAAGTGCAATCGTTCCTATAAGGGCGCACAAGACATCCTGCTTGACGAGCACAGCGCTAGAGTCGATTGCCTCGATCCCTACGGTGCCGAGCAGGTCACTATCTCGCTCCAAGGAACCGCGATACTTTCCGAGCCGGGGAAAGGCCCGGATTGGATGATTAGCTTCGATCCAGATATCAAGTCTCGAAATTGGCGACGAATTTTCAAGCTTGAAACGCGACTGAGGGCGAATGTGCTCGAACGATATTACAAGAGATGGGTCTCGCATTTTGTCGACTATGCACAAAAACACGGGTTTGACCTCTCCAGCAACAACGATCTGATCGCAGCGGTCGGGAAATTTAAAGGTACGTGCGAGTATGATTCTTACCCCGCAATTGGCCGTCTCAAGGCATGCTTCTTTGAACTCGTAGAAGCTGCTCTCAATGATCCGACGACAGTAGACCGAATGCGGAATTTTTTAGTCGAGGCTGCTTGACCCATTTCTTACGGCCGGTTGGAAAGAGCCATTCATGGTCCCAGACTACCAAACCCTCATGTTGCCCGTCTTGCGCTTTGCCGCCGACGGCGAGACGCGAGTGGCCGACGCTGCAGAACGCATCGCGGATGATCTCGGTCTCACCCAGGCGGAGCGAGACGAGCTCCTGCCAAGCGGCCGCCAGCGTCTGCTGCACAATCGCATCCACTGGGCCAAGTTTTATATGAGCAAGGCAGGGTTGATCGCCTCGCCCGCGGGCGCTTTGTCGCGACCGACAATGGCAAGGCGCTGCTGGCGACATTCCCGGAACGGATCGATGTGGCTCTTCTAATGCAGGAGTCTCAGTTCCGCGAGTTCTACAGGAACGAAGGCGCACCAACACAGGAGAATGGAAGCGGAGTGGCAGCTGTCGGAGCCACTTCCGCCCGGACGACGCCGGAAGAGCAGATTGATGCCGCCCACGCGTCCCTGCAGGCCGCCCTACGCGACGAACTGCTTCAGCGTATACTCGCCAACAGTCCTGGCTTCTTCGAACAACTGATCATCGATCTCCTCATCGCCATGGGCTATGGCGGTAGCCACAAGGACGCCGCCGCCCAGCTTGGCGCCGTTCCGGTGACGGCGGCGTCGATGGCATCGTCAACGAGGATCGCCTCGGCCTCGACCGCATCTATGTCCAGGCCAAGCGCTACGCACCCGGCAATCCGGTGGGCCGCCCGGATGTGAACGGCTTTGTCGGAAGTCTCGTCGGCCTCGGCGCCACCAAGGGCGTCTTCGTCACCACCTCCACCTTCAGCCAGCCGGCGCGCGACTACGTCAAGCATCTGGCCCAGCGAGTGATCCTCATCGACGGGCAGGAGCTGGCCGACCTGATGATCGAACACGGCGTCGGCGTCCGCAGTTATCGCACCGTCGAGTTCAAGCGGCTGGACGAGGACTTCTTCGGCGAGGAGTAAGACGTCTGCACGGGAAGCGGAAATCATTTCCGCATCCTCACCCCTTGAACACCTTCTCGCGATGATACTGCAGAAACTGTGAATGCGGCCGCTCATCCGCGCGTGCGGGCACGAGCAGGCGCCGCTCTGGATTGATAAGCCGCGTGATGGTGTCGGGCACACCGCTGCCAGCGATCAGCAGACTATAATGGTCATCGACTGAAATCAGCCCACGATCGAACATCCAGTGTACGGTTCCAGAGAGCGCGAGGCCATTGCGGACGCTGTCCGGCCCGCCGTGCGCCACCGGGCGGATGTGCGCGGCCTGGACCTCTGAGCGCCCACCGCCATTGATCAGCTTCAGGCCGGTAACGGCGCAGGTGTCGTGGTAGGCCGATTTAATCGCAGCAGAGAAGGCCCGGTCCCGGAAGGGACGCTGTAGCACCTGCGACACGATCCGACGATCAATGCTCTCAATCTCGTAGGGCATCTGCGGATTGGCACCAAATCCGATGCGCGCTTCTTCCACCGGATCCGGCGCCGGTCGTTCGCGGTCCCGCCTTCCAAGGACATGCGCGAAGCCGGCTGCGAGGATCAGGTCATACTCGGCGTCTGAAATATTTCGGACAGCGCGACCGAAAGCCCCTTTGTTGGTGGAACCGTCGTCTTTGCGCAGTCCTCTCTCATAATAGTGGTTCGCCTCCTTGAAGGGGACAGTGTGATCGAAGGGCAGGAAGTCGTCGACCAGCGCATAGAAGTGATCGGGCTTGGACGGGTCCTCGAGAATGTCGGTGATCCGGGCCGTTGCGAAATAGGCCTGTCTACCGCCCGTCTTCATCAGGTCGCCGCTCGGCCGCCGCGGCTCGTAGTAGACGATCCAGTCGCCTCGCGCCGCCTCGACCTGGCGCAGATAGGTGCGCGGGAAATGGTACCGCTGCTCCGGAAGATCGTCATAGGTGGGATCCACCTTCGTGGTCAGAACTGCCTTTGACATAGTTTGAGACTCGATGGATCTGACCTCGTGATACCAGGTTGGCAGCCTCTCGAAAATAGGGGGCGCGACGGCGTGCGCAACCAATGGATGCGTTTTTAGTACTTGGACGATTTTGCGTAAAAAATAATCATTAAGCGTTATTTTTAAGTAATTGTATGTAATTATCCATGTTGTATTCTTTGTTCCCTTATTATATTTTAAGGATACAACTTGAGATATACGTTGTCAGATGTTGAATGGCGGGCGATAATACACACATCAATTGCGCAAGTGCGGTTGATGCTTTTGCAATCTGCAAGGATCTTTGACATGACCAAGAAGACAACAAAACGGGCGTCCGCCCGCTTTGACTACGACGCGCTCGACATCGGCGTGCAGAGCATGAAGGCTTTGGAAGCGGCAGCCGCTGGCATCCAGGCCTTGGGGCGTCGGTCCACGGACCAGGCCTTCGAGCTGGGCGTCTTGCTAGAGCAAACGTCCGAGCTTGTTGAGCCGGGTACTTTCGAGAAATGGGTCTCGCAGCGATGCGACATCTCTTCGAAAACTGCCCGTAACTACCGGGCTGTCGCTCGTAACCTCGCGCCTTACCGGGAGCGAGCGGTCGAGCTTGCCGTCAGTCCGACAGTCCTTTTCCATCTTGCGTCCGCGCCAGAGGAGAAGGTCGGGGCTGCATTGGCGCATGCCGAGGAACATGGCGGCATTCGCGTCAGCGAGGTGAAAGCCTTGCTTGCCGACAGCTCTGAGAAGGCTTCAGAAGCGGTGGCCGGTGACGAACTCGCCGACATCGGTGGACTGTCTGGTCTGCGGGCGATGATCGACCTCAAGACAAAGACCGGCATTGCCGCCTTCGTCGAAAATGCTGCAACTCTTGCTGCAGAAGTGGCAAGTGCTCTGAAGAGCAAGGGCAAGCGTCTGCAGAAAACGGCGCTCATCCCGAAGCTCGAACCTGCGGCTCGATCGGCAAAACGCAGTTTGGGCAATGTTCTGCTTCTGGATGCGCCCGGTGACGTCGACGTCCGCAAGCTCTCAGAGAGCGAGCTCCCGACCGCAAGTCACTGGTACAAGGTCTTCCTGACACTGGACCATCTTGGCAAGCGAGAGGCATGGCCTGAGGCCAAGGAACTCGAGGTTTGGCTGCGCCAAGAGGTGCTGCCGTTGCTCGACTGGGCAACGTCCCGGACGAAGCAACCCGAGTGGCCGCTTAAAGGCCCGGTTGCTCCAAACTCGGCAGATGCGGTGATGCGCAGCGGCCTTGAGGCGCTCGGTGGCGTCGTGCGGATTGAGGCCCCGAGCCTAGATCCGGTCGATGACGAGGATGTCGCCATAGCGAATTACCAGCCGCCAGCGTTTCTGGCGCGTCCGGTACCAGCGGCGGCAGATGACGCCTCCAATGTCATCTCGATGGTTTCCAACGAGGTACGGTCGGGGCTGAGAAAGCCGGCTTGGCTTAAGCCGAAACCAGCCGAGGCGTCGGCGGATTGAACACAAGGAAGGGGCTTTCGGGCCCCTTTCTTGATTCCAACCTTCGGCCGGCGTCGGTCCCTGCGGAAGATCTCAAGCCGCTTTACCGGCCGTTTACCATTCGGCGCGGGACAGAATTCAAGCGTGAGCCCGCCGTTAACCTCGTTCAGGATCCGTTCTCATTTTTGCGGAAAGGATCCTTGAGATCCGCTCGGGGTCCTGCCAGGTATGAGCGGCTCCAGCGTGATTGGAGCAAGCGGCCCAAGGCAGCGCGCCAACGCTACCAAGGGCCTGACCCTCAAGCCTTGAGTTAGAAGGAATCGGGCTTTGACCAACCTACACTCTAGTTCCCCCGTCGGGGAAGTTCTGCGTGCCGCTGTGGCGGCATCCTCCAGCGGACATGCCATCGACGGCGCGATGGCGCGCCGTCACGTCGCGGCTCAGCCTGCCGTCAGGCCGCAACTGCCTGTATTGCGCCGTCATCCGAACATTGTCCGCTATCCGGAGGTCGAGGCCGACTTCGATTTGCTGATCGAGAAGGCGGTCGCAGCGATCGCCGATGGCGAGCCGGTCGAGGACGAGATCCTTGGGCACTACGTCAATGTGGCCTCGCTCGTCCGTGCGGTGTCCTTTCGGGAAGGAAAGCTGCTCGAGCAGGCGATCGAACGCCTCTCCAGGGCCAATCCCGATCTCGTCGTGCTGATGCAGTCGATCAAGCTGCCGCTGGTGAAGGCGGCGATCGAAGCCGTGGCCGGCAATGAATGGCGGCACCTCGAAGAGGTCCGGCTCGACTGTGAGGCACCCGCAAGGGGCAGCTACACGCCGGACCTGATCATCGTGAACCGGGCCAAGCATTCAGCCTTCATCCTCGACCTCAAGCGGTCGCTGGCATCCTATGGGGATACAAGCCGGCTCGAGGAGCTGAAGCTGAAGATGATGGCCTCGGCCATGGTTCTCCCGGACTGGCTCTACAAAACGCAGAGGCGGCTGATGGTCGACACGGTCGGCGTTGCGATCGTCGATGGAGCCAGCCGGCCAAGCGATCATGCCGCGGGCGTCTGGGCGCTATCGGAGATCGACGACCTGCTCGAGATCGATGGTGCGGCCGCCTGCATGATCGAACTTCGCCAGCGCTTCGGGCGTCGCGTTCAGCAGCTTCTTGAGGCCGAGGCGCGACGGGCGCTCGGTATCCTCACGCCGGTTGCTGGCAGTGCGAGTGCTTCGTCGCCTCTGTCAGCACCCTTCGGCGCATTGCGTGGCGGACGGCGTGTGATCCCTCGTTGTGAGCCGGACGGGGAAACCTTCGACAGCGACGGCTTTGATGCCTCCGACGACCAGGCGAATGAACCGGGCGCAGACGGGGACGACGAGACATCCTGGCCGCCGCAGCGCATCCGTGTCGGCTTTGCGCGACGGCTGCTCGACGCCTGACCGGCGACCGCCCGGCTCCCGCTCAGGCTAAGGCTGCCGCTCTGACGCTGCAGCCTACCTTCCCCAATCTCGCTGTTTTATGAGCGCCGGCCGCGTTGCGGTCTGGCGAGGAGACATCGCATGTCTGAACATCATCATCGTTTGCTTCGGGACGTTGACTGCGACCTGGCCGACGACAACGTCACACCGCTATCCAGGGCTGGCGCGACGGGCATCGACGCCGCTGTCGTCATTGGCGTTGCCCTTGCCCATGTCCGACAGTCCATGGGCGGCAGCCCGTCCGTTCCGGTGCCCGTGATGGCACGGCTCGATATGCTGGCCGACCGCGGCGATCCGGCCTGCCGCATGGTCCGCAACTGGATCAGGGGCAGGAGGACGGGATCGCGTTCGCGGGCCATCGGTCCGATGCCCCATCGTTCTTCGGGTGACCCCGCCACAGCGGAAATTAATTCCGTTGCTACTCCCAAGGAGGTGCTGTGATGGATCGTTTGACTTCCTTTCTTGTCCGGCGGCTGCGGCACAAGACACGCCGGGAGGTCCGGCGTCTCGCCATGCGCAACGGGCTACTCACGGTGAAGGTCGTCCATGTCGATGGATATCTTGTCGGCCGCTACTCGCCCGCCTTCGATCCCTCGCACCTCTCGGGAGATGCGGCACGCGACCGGCAATGGGTCCGCGACCATCTGGCCCCGTTCCTGATCGAGCCGGACCAGCAGAAGAGGGGAAGTCCCGATCTGTCGACGTCAGCACCCGTCTTGCCCCACCACCTCCGGCGCTTCGGCTCCGGCCTGCAGGATAGCAGCGCCTCGGCGGCCTATGCCACGCGCATCGTCGGAAAGGCAGGTGAAGCGCTCAACATGAAGAATGTCGCTACCCTGCTTCTGCTCACAGCCGCCATGCATGAGTCAGGCGTCGCGCTTCGTGAGCTGGTCAGGCTTCTGCGCCAGCCGGCGTCGGTCTTCTCGATCCATGTTCAGGTCGAAGGCTTCGAGCGGGCGCTGCTTGCGCTCATCGAGAAAACCGGGCTTCTCCCGTTCGGCCCTTATGTCGGCATGGCCGCCGACTTCACGTTCGTTGAAGACATGTGGGCCTGGGGCGAGGGGGAGGCGAAGCGCGTCTTCCTTCATGTCCTCGTGAGTGACGATCTGCGCCTTAACCGGCCGACCATGCGACGGCAACTGTTTCGGGCCCTTGCCCATGGCTCGCCCGTCCTCGCCGTCTCGGAGACGAGCCAGGCGATTCCCGATCAGATTGATCTGACCTGTGACGTGCGACTGGCCGGCGGTGGCATTGACGCCACGCTGATCGCCGATCTGCTGGAGGCAGTCTACGGCCATGAGGCGGCTTCCGCTCATGCGATCCTTATGCGTGAGATCGATGCCGCAGCGCTGACACTGGATGATCTCGCTATTGCCATTCGGCCAGGGCGCCCGATCCACACCAGCATCGAGGCGCTCGCCGGGCTTGCCGCCCGCAACCGCAACGAGGCGGAGGGTGACGGGCAGGGCGGCGGCAGTTCTTCCGCCCGCAGGATCATCTCTCAAAGTTCTTCAGGGCGTCGCAATGATACCAAGGACAGCAGGTCCTCCGGTAGCTCCTCGTCCGGGTCGGGTTCCGGTGGCAAGGGCAAGTCGAAGCAGAAGCCGACAGGTGCTGAGGTCGTTCTGCCGCAGCCGCTGGAAGGCGGTAAGGACGGGAAGCCGCCGCTGGTCGTCGAGACCCTGTCCGGCTACGTCGCCGCAAAGGACTGGGCACTTGGACTGAAGGCCGATCTCGCCGATTACCGAAGCGGTGACCTCGACTGGTCCGAGATGAGCACGAAGCTCTTGCTCTCCGGTCCTCCCGGGACCGGCAAGACGACCTTCGCACGCGCCCTGTGCAACAGCTTGCAAATCCCTCTGGTGGTCACATCGGTGTCCACCTGGCTGCAGGGTGAATACCTGCACGACGTGCTTGGCCGGATGGCAGACACGTTCGCCGAGGCGCGGGCGCAGGCGCCCTGCATTCTGTTCATCGACGAGATCGACGGCATCGGCATGCGTGTGGGTGCCTCGAGGGAATATGCCGACTACTGGAATGCCTGCGTCAACAAGCTGCTGGAACTGCTCGACGGCGCACTCAAGAGCGAGGGCGTCATCGTCGTCGGTGCGACGAACCGACCAAATGAGATCGACGAGGCGATCCGAAGGTCCGGGCGGCTCGAGACTCATATCGAAATCCCGAGACCCGACATCCCGGCGCTTTCCGGCATTCTTGCAGATCATTTGGGATCCGACCTCGACGTCATCGCAGCGGATGAAGGACGGGAAGGAGCTTCGTCATGAGCGGAGGGAACGGCAGAAACGGGACGGCGACCGCACAGGTGCTGCGGCGTCTGGCGACACGGGCCATGGGACTGACAGGCGCAGATATCGAACGGGTTATCCGCGAGGCACGCCTAAAGGCCCGCCGGGAAAAACGGCCAATGACTTATGCCGATGTCGAGGCCGGTATCCGCGGACATCGCCCGTCGCTGTCCTATGATGTCCGCTGGCGCCTGGCCATCCATGAATCCGGCCACGCCGTGATCCACCATGCTCTGCGCCTTGGCGCCGTCCTGGGGCTGACCATTGATGCCAAGGACGGCGGAAAAAATACGATTACCTTCGGCAACGGCGGGCCTGATACTGTCGAATGGTACGAGCGGCTCCTGGCGTTGCTGATGGCGGGCCGCGCGGCAGAGCTGATCGTTCTGAAGACAGCCTCCGCCGGCTCCGGTGGCGCCGAGCACAGCGACCTCGCCCGCGCGACGCGAATCGCCATCGACATGGAGCAGGCGCTGGGCTTCGGCGCCAGATACCCGCTGCTCTATCTCGATCATCGGGATCCGACTGCCATTCTGAGCCGGGACGATGACCTGGCAAAGCGGGTGCATCGGCGTCTCGAGTTCGCGCAGGCGCGTGCGACGGAAGTCATCCTCGAAAACCGGACCGCCTTCGACCGGCTGGTCCGCGCGCTCTTCGATGCCCAGGCGCTCGATGGCGATGCGGTGATGGACATCCTGACCTCCAGCCCCTAGACCTCGTTCAGTGGGGGAGACCTGAAAATGTCAGTCGCTGTTGTCGCACATTGCGATTGGAGTATTGACCGCAAGAAGCGGTGGATGTGCGTGGCCGTATGCCGAGGGACTGGCTGGATCATCTCCGCGCCCGAACTCGTCGGCGATACGGCCGACCTGATCCCACGGCTGCGGCGCCGCTGCGAAACAGATGGAGCCCTCCTCATGGGCTTCGACTTTCCCATCGGCCTGCCAGTGGCCTACAGCAGAGCCTCCGGCCTTGCTGATTTTCGCTCCGCATTGCGTGCTTTTGGATCCGGATCATATGCGCAATGGTTTAATGTGGCGGAGCACCGCGACGAGATCTCCATCCATCGGCCATTCTATCCGATGAGGCCGGGCGGCACCCAGCGTCAGCACCTGTTCGACGCTTTGAACATCGAAAACGGCTCCGATCTCCTTCGCCGCTGCGAACGAGCAACGGCAAACCGTGGCGACGCTTGCATGCTGTTCTGGACGCTCGGCGGCAACCAGGTGGGCAAGGCCGCTATCAGTGGCTGGCGCGAGATCATTATCCCGAACCTGGATGACGTTGTACTGTGGCCGTTCGACGGAACCCTCTCCGAACTCATGAAATCCCGCGCAACGATCGTCGCTGAGACTTATCCAGGCGATGTCTACGGGCAGCTTGGAATCCCGCGTCGCCCGGTCTGGAGCAAGCGGCAGCAGTCTGGCCGCCGCTCTGTCGGCACTCACCTTCTCCGGTGGCTGGCGAACCGACCGCATGTGGATGGTAAAGCGGTCGAGGAGATGATCAACGACGGATTCGGCGTCGACAAATCCGGCGAAGACCAGTTTGACGCAACCATCGGCCTGCTCGGCATGATCGATGTGGTCGAGGGCCGGAGGGCTGAGGGCGCGCCGACGACCCAAGATGTCATGACGTGGGAAGGCTGGATTCTCGGCCAGCAGAACTCAACCACCGAAGCAACGCATCTCAAGGTGGGTTAAAGCGACATCGGTTGCCGGCGACCTGACATAAATGCGCAGATTCGATTCTGAACAAGCAGCATCCGATTCAAAACTCTCTGCTGACGATTCCATATCGACGGCAGACGATTCAGTTTCTCAGATTTCCGATTCCCTCTTTCTGAGGGAGACGTCCGTCTGACTGACGAACGCGACCTTAGCCGTGAGACGGAAGTCACCAAAAATGTACCTCAACGTGTCCGCACGTCGAGACAAATTGCGCTCATTCGATTCAGAGTGGCGGATTTCCGATTCAGAACATGATGATTCCGATTCATCGGAAAACGGCTTGCACCGGCTCGCCGGTCCTCTGACCATCGAAGGTGCCATCAGCCAAAAGAGGAGGAACATATGGCACGACAGTCGCAGCGCGAGCGAAACGCGAAACAGCGGGAGAGGCAGCGATTGCTGCGGGACCGGCATAAAGTTGAGCGGCGTCCGGCACGGGATGACTTCGCCCGTATCCTGCTCTTCAGAGTGATCTCTGGCTTGCTCAAGACCGGGAAGCTTACCAAGCTGGACGAGATGGAAGACGAACTGGTAGGCGAGCTGGTCACGCAGGGGTTTGACGAACGGGCAGCGTATGAGGTCTTCAGCGCTCTCGTGGAGCAATATGGGAGCGGCGACAGCCCCTTCCGCCGCAAGGTTCATCTCATCCATTGACCGCAGCCCTGGCGTCGATAGGAAACCCTCTTCGCCAGGGTCAGCCTTCGCCTGATGCAAACGGCGTTATCCTGATGGCGACTTCGTCGCCCCGTTACTTGGTGAAACGCCGTTTGCTTTTGAATCGTTTTTCTGGAGCATCCAAACAGATGCCCTGCGAGAGTTACCGCAGGTTAACCCATCTCACTTAGCTCGCTCGCCCCGCCTCGGCGGGAGCATGACAACAGCTATGTGAATGGAAATGACAGACAGTTTCTCTCCCAAAGCCTTTCAGCGCAAGATCGACGCCTTCTGCCGACTCCGCCTCTCGCCGCTTTTGGCGGCTGATGAGCTGGCGGGGTTGATGAGTTACATGCACTCGCTGATCCAGTCCCGGCGACCAGCCCCTCGGGTTGGCGGCAGGACAGACTGGAGCAGTGTGGCAGCGGCTAGCGGAGTCGACGCCAAGCTCCTTGCCGCAATTGCGCGGCAAATCGACCCCGGTCTGGATGCCATTGCTCGCTGGATCAGAGATACGGGTCTCTCCAGCAATTCGTCGCAGGGTAAAGCTTCCAGACCCCCGAAGATCTCGCGGAAAAACGCAGCGGCGGCGGCAGCTAACCGAGCGACCCCGCAGGAGCACAAACAGTCAACAGCGACGAAGACCTCTCGCGCGGCATCAGCCAGCATCGCCGTCGAGTTTCCGGCCCCTCTATTCGACGACTGGGAGGATCCGGCAGACTTCGCAGAAGCTCTCCAACTTCACCTTCGACGGCACGGAGAGACATATTGGGTACTCTATCGTGCTATCGTCGGACCCGACGATCTGACCGACAAGAACACGCTCTTGAGCTGGATCGAAGGCCGGCGCGTGCCGCGCAGTACCGAAAGTTTCAACGTGCTTTCTCGTATCGAGCGGCGTTACCGGCTGCCGGAGGGATACTTCAAGTCGAAGCTCCCGCATCCGTCGCGATCTGCTTCCGGTTTCGACTTGTCAGGAATAGAGCCTGCTGAGCGGCGCCGGCTCGCGTGGCACTTGCCGGAAGACTTCAACTCGCTGCCGTTCAAGAAGCGCGAGGAGATTATAGATTGGGTCCGGCACGTCATCATCAGCGGCTCGACCGATTACAGGAAGTTTCAGGCGGCGGCCGCCAAGCAGCGATACGCCATTCGCTTTCCTGGCGTCTCATACGGCGGCCGGGCACCGCGGGATGGAAAGATCATCGTTCCGGCAAAATATGAGGAGACGTGGATAGAAGACCCTGACCTCCTGTCCGGCGTCATCGAAGCGCCACCGGCACTGGCTATGGAAATGGCCGACCTCGTGCGCTTCAAGACCTCCGCTCTGACGTCGATAGGTTTCCAGCGGAACGGCGTCTGGGGCGAGGAGACGGCTTCCCAAAAGATCGAGCACCTCGGGCTGATGTTCGGCGCTCTGGCGGCAGCGAAGGATGGAGAGGTGAGGGGCTATGGCGTGCCGCTTCGTCAACTCACCTTTGGTCTACTGCTCTTCCCCGGCGTCTGGGACTGGTACCTCCAGTGGCGAGAAAGCCGGCGCGGCTTCTACACCGCTTGGGAGGTGGACATGTTGCGCATCGCGCTCGCGCTTACTAAGGAAGGCACAGGCTGGCTTCGCCAGCACCCTGACCTTCTTGCCCGTGTTCAGCCCATTCCAGGGCTCGTTTCTCAGAACGAGATCGACTACGCAAGAGAGGATTGGCACGGAGCCTGTGACGATTTCCACAAGCATGCGTCTCATCGGGTCAAAGAGATCCAACGGATAGCCCGCGTCCACCGCGACCCGTTTGAGCCGATTATGCCGGTGCTGGAAGCAGCAAGCCCCGTTGGCGAGTACCGCAAGATCACCGAGGAGATCATTCGCCTCATGCCGGACGAGCACCGGTATCCGCGGCCGGCCGCCGAAGCCGTTCGGTCGTTTCTGATGTTGCGGTTGGGATTACATCTCGGGCTTCGTCAGAAGAATCTGCGGCAACTGATGCTTTGCCCAAAGGGCCACATGCCGCGCTCCGAGCGTGTCTTGGAAAAGATGAAGCGCGGCGAGATCCGCTGGAGGGACCGCGAAGGCGGATGGGAGGTCTTCATACCCGCGGTCGCCTTCAAGAATGCGCACTCATCCTTCTTCGGAGACAAGCCGTTCCGTCTCGTACTGCCGGACCTCCTGGACCTCTACGCCTATATCGACGCTTATGTGGACCGACATCGGGCGGTGTTGCTGCGCGGTGCTGCCGATCCCGGCACCTTCTTCGTCAAAACCGTGAAGACGACCAGCACAGATGCAGCCTATGACATCACCAGCTTCTACGAGGCCTGGCGTCTGACGATCCAGCGCTACGGGATCTACAATCCCTACACTGGTCGGGGGGCGATCAAGGGCCTCCTGCCGCATGGTCCACATAACGTCCGCGACGTCCTGGCAACCCACATCCTGAAGCAGACCGGCTCTTATGAGCAGGCGAGCTACGCGATCCAGGACACAGCGGACATGGTCGCCAAGCACTACGGACGGTTCCTTCCGCAGGACAAGGCGGCCCTTGCCGCCCGCATTCTCAATCAGGTTTGGGAGGCGGCATAAGCTCGGAGCGGACGCCGGAAATTATTTCCGGCGTCTCGCCTCGTTCTTGGCCTCGCGGGCCCATGGCGGCGGTAGCCGTTGCTCGATCCAGGGGAGGAGCTTGATCGGCTTGGGCTCGATGCCGGCCGTGATGATCGGATACTTGCTGAGAGCATCTCGCATGAGCGGAAGCCCGGCTGGGTTCGTGTAGCGGAGGCTGGTCTCACTGCCCTCGCTCAGCCGTCCGGAGATATCGTCGATAACCAAGGGCGGAACGCCTGCCTGGAGGAGAGTGTCCGCCATCCCGTGACGGAGCGCATGGAAGGCGCGGCTCCACATGTTCTCTCCCAACGACTGCTTCATGATTGGGAGAAAGACGTCGTAAAAGCGGTCACCGGGATCGTTCATGGTTTTGTGGGAAAAGAGGTCCGGAAAGACGGCCTCGTACCCCAGTTCTTTGAGCGCAACGCAGTAGTCCATGAAGCCCAAGCGGATCAGTTCATCGGGAACCGGCAATAGCCTCTCTGATTGCTCGGTCTTGAGTCGCCGGAACTTATTGGTCCGCAAGATAAGCACCAGGCCATCATCATCTTCTTCGATGTCGTCCAATCCAAGACCGGCGAATTCGCTTCGGCGGGCGCCGAGATAGGAGAACATGATGGGGAGGAAGTAAGCCGCATCATGGAAGACATGCGGACCTGGCTTTCCACGACCTCGCCTGTCGTTCAACGAGCCCGTGTAGATGGGGGATGAGAAAATCGGCTGGATCTCTTCCGGCTTGGGCTTGTGTTGCTTCCTTCGGATGGAGCCCGGTTTGGGTTTCTTCGGCCTAAGGCCTTCGAAGCTCCAGTCGCCGATATCGAAGCCGTGTCCACGAAGATGCTTTAGAAAGTGGTCCAAGTTGCCGAGATGCTTGCGGATAGTCCCACTGCTGAGTCCGACCGCAGGTTTCTTACCGTCCTTCTCGGCTTGTTCTCGGAGCTTTTGTCCCTCCGCTTGAAGCTCGCCTGCGGACATGGCTCGCATTCTTGCACTCTGCCCCCAGCGAGTCGGAATCATGTTGAAGTGCTGCCGCAGCTCCCCGTGGTGAAACTGGGTGATCTGACCGGAATGTTCTACGCCATGTTTTTCGAGCACGCCTTTGAACATTCGAACGAGAGCGCGATTGTCTCTGGCAGTGCTCTCATCCCACGAGTCTTTCATGTTGGCGGCGAGTTTCTCCCATTCCAGTTCGAAGTCAGCGACACGAAGGATCGGCATGGCTGTCGAACCATCTCCCTGCTCAACGGCTGCAGGACTCGGTACGGGCTGAAGGTCAAGGGGGACGATCGCGGAAAGTTCGAAGGGTTTCGGCGTCGGTGCGGTATCGGCCTCCGCGATTGGAGGAGAGAAGATAAGCGGGACCACGGGCTGGACCGGTGTTGCCAAACTCGGCCGAGGGTTTGGCCTGGAGCCGCCCGTGAACTCGCTGAGGCTTCGGTCGGCCAGCGGATGCCGGTCGTCGACATCGAACAGGGCCTCTGCCCGGCCGTTGAAATAGGCCTTCATGGCTTTCTCGTGATTGAGGGGATGTTGAGCGATGCCGAACTGATCCATCAGCATCCGGATGCCGTCCTGAAAGGCTCGGCTGTTTGCCTCGTCATAGAGTTCGATGTAATTCGACTTGATCGCCGGGATGTGCGAGGCGGGAACTCCGTTCGCCGCCAGATACCGATGTCCGCTGCAGCCTTCCTTCAGCGTCAGATGCTGGCGGATGCCGAACATGGCGAGCAATCTGTAGGCCCAGCCATTCTCCAGGTCGATTTCCAGCTCCTCGATGTCAGCAGGTCGGCCATACCGCCTGGCCGCGACGGCGACGTCTTCGAGATGCAGGAGCATGACGTCGCGCTCGTGTTCGCAGAGTTTCTGGAGCTGCTCCTTGGACATGGGTTCCTTCTGTTTCAACTTCAGCTCGGCCATCAGCATGTTGAGCTTCCGACCGATCGCCTGCGCCTTCTTATGGTCGGAACAGTGAAGGCTCAGTGAAAGCCGGCTGCCCGGTCGGCACCGCGCGAACGACATGGGGACGCGTGCTCGCCAGTAGAAGATGTTGCCGCGGCGAATGACATTTTCGACGTCGTGGCGGACTGCCATGGGTATCTTGCCCTTGCCTGCCACTGGCGAGGCCGCCGCGCATGTTTCGCGTGGGCATCACCTGTGGGCTACAGTTCTGGGCATCAGGTCGCCAATGACGCCAAAACGGGATCCGGCACGACTGGAAAATCAAGGAATTAAGGGGTTTTAGCGAGAATTGGCTGGGGAACCTGGATTCGAACCAGGACTAACGGAGTCAGAG
>Ga0079104_1000482_pt1 | contig 44147 bp, 47 predicted proteins | sample MedtruBG_FD_76829 | JGI IMG/M metagenome (GOLD analysis project Ga0079104, IMG submission 76829) | Root nodule microbial communities of legume samples collected from California, USA - Medicago truncatula BG | ecosystem: Host-associated > Plants > Roots > Nodule | place: USA: California...
TTGCCATATAAAAAAACTCCTTCTTGTAATAATTTGTTATCTCAATTATTGCCAAGAAGAAGTTTATTTTATTCAGTTTACACAAAATTATTTACAGAGCCGATGATTTTAAAATGTAAGAGACTCTAGATAGCTTTGTTTTTATACAAAATTATCTAGAGTCTCGATTTGAGCAAAGAGATAGTTTAATTGGAGAATATCCCTTTTATAAATGTTATATTTTAAATTTATTTTGTTGTTCAATCATATTTTTAGTCATATCATTTAAGGTAATTGATGTTGATGCTACCTTATTAGATAAATTATTCATTTCATCAGTTGATGCTGTTATTTCCTCAGAAGAAGCTGATATTTCCTCTGCTATAGCAGAGGCACTTTCGATCTTGTTTAGTATATTATCCTTTTCCTTATCAACCTGTATAGCTGAAGAATTTACAGCTTGAACTTTTGGCATTATATTCTTGATTGCATTAATTATCTTTTCAAAAGAAGTCATTGTTTCATTTATAATATTTATTTGATTGCCAAGTTCTGTATCCATATTATTAGTATCTTTTGTAATTGTATCAGTATTTTCAGCAATATTAGATATTAAAGAAGTAATATGTTCAGATGAAATCTTTGTTTGTTCAGCTAAAGATTTTACCTCATTTGCTACTACAGCAAAGCCTTTTCCAGCTTCACCAGCATTTGCAGCTTCTATAGAAGCATTTAGTGCTAATAAATTAGTTTGATCTGCAATTGAATTAATTATATTAATTATACTATTTACTTCTTTTATATTACTGTTAAAACTAAGTATTTTGTCAGATAGATTTTTAAAAGATAAACTTATACCACTTACTGCATTCATTAATAATTTCATATTAGAACTACTATCAATTGTAAGTTCACTCATTTCTAGGGTATTTTTATCTACATCTTTAATATTAATAACTATATCCTCTAGCTTACTACTAAAAGTATTTAATATATCAGTAATCTCTATTAGATCATTTGCTTGAGCAGTTATTCCACTTGCAACTTCTTGCATTGATGTGGCTAAATTATTTGATGAAGAAGCCATTTCTTGAGAGATATTTTATAATTCATTTGAATCATTATCAATTATTAGAGAACTATCTTTAGAAATTTTAATCATTTCTTTAATTGAAGTCTGCATTGTATTCATAGAGTTAACCATGTCACCTATTTTAAGATATTTTTCATTTACTTTACTAGTAAAGTCTCCAGTAGATAATGCGTTTAAAGCATTTGATGCATATTTAATTCTTATAGATAATTTATGGGCAATAATATAAATTATTAAAAGTCCAACAATTAAAAACATTAAGGAAGATATAGCTATAGAAGTTTTTAAAGAATCAAGTTCTGATAAGAGTTCAGATTTATCTAAGATAACTGTTATAGACCAGTGTTCCTTTTTTACAGGAGCAAAACCACCGTAAGCCTCTTTACCATCAGAAGTATATGAACTTAACCCTGTTTCACCAGCTATCATTCTTTTTTGCATATTTGCAATTTCAGTATTTGTTAAAAATTTCTTTAATTAAAAAAAAGCATTTAATTTTAATCAAATTGCACCATGTAAATTATACAAAGAGTAGTTTAATTAAATTAAATGCTTTTTACCATTGAGATATTATTTTATTGTAATAAGTTTATAGAATAAAAAATGAAGCTGCAACTATCAAATATACAGCAAGCAGCTGTACACCTTCTAGCCAGTTTGACTCTCCATCATTTGAAACTCTATTAGCTATTATTACAGCAACTATAAGTGCAATTAATTCAAATTCATTAAATTCAATACTCATTGGAGTAAATAGTAAACTTAAAAATATTAATACTGGAGTAACAAATAAAATTATTTGTAAACTAGAGCCAATAGCAATTTCTAAGGCTACGTCCATTTTGTTTTTCATTGCCATAACAATAGCAGTACTATGTTCAGCTGCATTTCCTATTATAGGAATTAGTATAATACCTACAAAAAATTCACTAAGACCGAAACTTTTAGTTATTGATTCTATACCACTTACTAAAAATTCACTTTCTATAGCTATTAATACAGTAGCAGCTACTAATACGGAAATTGCTTTTTTTAACGACCACTTAGCTGTTCCGCCTTCTTCTTCTGAGTTCGAAGCATATATATGTTTATGAGTAAAGAATGAAAAAACTAAGCTTAATATGTATATTATAATCATTATTACAGCAACAAATATACTTAATCCTTCATATCTTGTGTTTAAAAGTGCGGGATCTACAGTATGAGTAAATAATGCAGGAATGCATAATCCAACAACTGCAAATAATAGCATACTTGAAGAAACTTCAACAACTTTTTTGTTAAAAGTTTGAGTTTTAAATTTTAATCCTCCTGCAAGCATACTTGCCCCAAGTACTAATAACACATTTCCTATTACAGATCCTGCAATGGATGATTTAACAACTTCAAAAAGTCCTTCCTTAAGAGCAAAAAATGATATTATAAGTTCTGTGGCATTTCCAAAAGTACCATTTAAAAATCCACCTATTTTAGGTCCAGAATAAAATGAAATTTCTTCAGTTCCTTCTCCCATAAGTCCAGCTAATGGAATTATAGATAAGGCTGCAAGTATAAACATTATTGATGGTGATGCATGCATAAATTCAGCTATAAAACTTATAGGTACAAATATAAGCATATACTTTAATATTTTCATAAAATATTAACCTCCTTGTATAATTAAAAATAAATAGTAACTCTTATAGAGTAATATAACATTAAATATAAAGCAAGTAATATCGCCCTTGAAAAAACATATTTACAAAGTATTTTTAGATTTGAATTTATATGGTATATTATAAGTACAGAAATGTTTTAAAGGAGGTACTCAAAATGTCAGTAAAAATGTTACATACATGTATAAGAGTTAAGAATTTAGAAGAATCTTTAAAATTTTATAAAGATGCGTTAGGTCTTATAGAAACACGAAAGAAAGATTTTCCAGAGAATAAGTTTACCCTTGTTTATCTATCAAATGAAATTGGTGGATATGAAATTGAACTTACATATAATTATGATATAGAAAAACCTTACGAAATAGGAAATGGATTTAGTCATACAGCTATTGGAGTGGAAAATTTAGAAGAAATGAGACAAAAGCATATAAAACTTGGATATGAAGTTACTGATTTGAAAGGACTTCCAGGAGAAAAGCCTAAATATTATTTTGTAACTGATCCAGATGGATATAAAGTTGAAGTTATAAGATGTGAGTAATAAGGATGCTGTTTCAAAATTTGTATTTTTTGAGACAGCTTTTTATATCAGGCTATATGTTATAATCAATTTAGAAAATTATGTAAATAAGGGTGTGGATATATGAACAAGAAGAAAAATTTTTATCTCTTTTTAGGTGCAGGAGTTGTAGTTGTTCCACTTATAATATGTGGAATCGCTTTATTTATTTATAATAAAGCACATAAGCCTGAATATAAATTAACTGAATATGTAAATTTAATTAATGCAAAAGATTATGAGAAAATGTATGAATTAATTGATAATGAAACTAAAAAGACAATTTCTAAAGATGATTTTGTTGCAAGAAATAAAAACATATATGAAGGTATTAAAGCTAGTGATATAAAAGTTGAAGTTAAAAAAGTTGATAATGGTACCAGTGAATCAACAATAGATTATGAAACTACTATGAATACCTTAGGTGGAGAATTGAAATTTTCTAATTCTATAGTTATGACAAGAGAAATAGGTAAGGATTATACTTTAAAATGGAATTCAAAAGCTATATTTCCAGAGTTAGCGGATACTGATAAGGTTAGAGTGAAAACTCTAAAAGCTAAAAGAGGAGATATAATAGATAGAAATGAAGTAAAGCTTGCCACAGATTCTATATCATCTAATGTAGGAATTGTTCCAGGAAGTTTAGGTGAAGATAAAGATAAATCAATTAATGAAATTGCAAAATTATTAGAAACTTCAGTAGAATATATAAATAAGCAGTTAAATGCAACATATGTAAAACCAGATATGTTTGTGCCTATAAAAGCAATACCTTATGGGGATGAAAGAATCTCAAGTCTGATTAAGATACCAGGAGTTCAAATTAATGATAAGGATGCAAGAATATATCCATTAGGAGCGAAAGCAGCTCATTTAACAGGATATGTACAAACTATAAATGCTGAAGACCTTGAAAAGCATAAAGATGAAGAATATAATGAAAATTCATCTATTGGTAAAGCTGGATTAGAAAAAACATATGAAGAAACTTTACGGGCAATGGATGGAGCAGAAATATACATTCAAAATAAAGATGGAGTAAAAAAGTCATCTGTTATTACAAAGGAAGTTAAAAATGGAACTGATTTAAAATTAACTATTGATAGTAATATACAAAGTTTATTATATAGTCAACTTGAAAAGGATAAGGGGTCATCAGTTGCTATGAATCCTAATACTGGAGAAGTTTTAGCTCTTGTAAGTACACCATCATACAATCCTAATGACTTTGTTTTGGGAATGTCTAATGATAAGTGGAATACCTTAAACAATGATCTGAGTAAGCCTTTATATAATAGATTTCAAGGAACTTCAGCACCAGGATCTTCTTTTAAGCCAATTACAGCAGTAATTGGACTTGATACTAAAAAACTTGATCCAAATGCAGATAAAAAAATAAGTGGTCTTAGTTGGAAAAAGAATGGCAGCTGGGGAAATTATTCTGTTACAAGGGTAAGTGAATATGGCGGAGGTTCTAATTTGTTAAATGCACTTGTTTATTCAGATAATATTTATTTTGCACAAGTAGCATTAGACATAGGAAAAGATGCTTTTAAAGATGAACTAAATAGCTTTGGATTTTCGGAGAAAATTCCATTTGAATATCCATTATATAATTCACAATTTTCAAGTGATAAGAATTTTAAAACGGAAGTTCAATTAGCTGATAGCGGATATGGACAAGGGGAAATATTATTAAATCCTGTTCATTTAGCATCACTATATACCATGTTCGAAAATGAAGGGAATATTATAACTCCTTATCTTGAATATAAACAAGTTCCAGAAATTAAAATGTGGAAAGCAAATGCAGCATCAAAAGAATCTTCCAATTTAGTACTACAGGACTTAATTCAAGTCGTTGAAAATCCAAATGGTACAGGACATGCAGCATTTACTAATGGCTTAAGTATAGCAGGGAAAACAGGAACAGCAGAAATAAAAGCTTCACAAGAAGATACTAATGGAACAGAACTTGGATGGTTCGTAGGTATGACAACTAATAAAGCACCAAATAATTTACTAGTAGTTATGATGGCAGAAGATGTTAAAGATAGAGGTGGCAGCCACTATGTTGTTCCAAAAGTAAAAAAAGCATTAGAGACAGTAAAATAATAAATCATAAAAGTTCAGAGAAAAAAATTCAAGTATATTAATAATGATTTTTTATATTTAAGTTTTTAAGAGTTAATGGATCACGTGTAAAATCATAAAATTACTAAAAAGAGCTGCAACAAAAAGATGTTTATAAATATTCATAATAAAAACCATGAATATAGCGATTTTTAACGCTTTATTCATGGTTTTTTGTTTTATCTAGAACTTTTATTTGTTTATTTTTCGACAATCTCTTTATCTATAATTTTAATATACATGTTGAAAAAAGTAATTTTCATTAAAATTAGTTATGATGACTTAATTTTGTTGAAGAATTAAAATTACAACATATATACTAAGCTAAATTTATATTTTATAATTAAAATTTTCGTTCAAAAATATTCATTTTTTCATTATCATGAAAATCATCGATAGAATTTATATCAAGCTTTTCTAATACATTATCCAGAATTTTGCTATGAACAGGAACTTTAATTGGAGATGCATAAGCAAAATCGTCAGCAGCTATTTTACCTTCAATAGTAGGAATAATAGCTTTAGGACCTCCAACGCAGCCACCGGTGCAGCCCATTCCTTCAAGGAAATTTGCATCAACGTTGCCGTTTAGAGCTTTTTCAAGAAGCTCTTTACATTCTGGAATACCAGAAGCTTTAGCAGCTTTAAAATGTTTATATTTATCGGGGAAAAGTTCTTCTATAGTTTCAGAAACTGCAATAGAAACACCACCACTTCGAGCATAAAGCCTTCCACCTCTTGAAGCATATTCAATAGAAGGAACACCTTCCAAATCTTCAGGATGGATGTTTAAAGCTTTAAATATTTCATAAAGTTCTTGAAATGTCAGTACAAAATCTACGGCATCATTTAAATCTTTATCCTTAGCTTCTGCTTTTTTTGCAATACATGGACCAATAAAAACTACCTTAGCATCTTTATTAAGTTTTTTAATAATGCGTGCAGCAGCAACCATAGGTGATACTGATGGAGATAAATCTGGAACAAGCTCCTTATAAACTTTCCTGAGCATCCCAATCCAAATAGGGCAGCAGCATGAAGTTATCATTAAGTCCTTAGGTCCATTTACATGTTTATCAAATTCAACAGCTTCTTTAATTGTTAATACATCAGCTGCAAAGGCAACTTCGATCATATCAGTAAAACCAATTTTAATAAATGCTTCTCTCAATTTATCCATAGTTACATTATCTCCAAATTGCCCACTAATAGCAGGAGCAACAGCAGCGATAACAGTTTCATTATTTTTTATTAAATCTGCAACAGGAAGAAAATATACATTATCTAAAATAAGTCCGTCCTTGCAAGAGTCTACACATAAGCCACAATTTAAACAACGTTGCGAATCTATATAAGTAGATTTTTCATTTTTATCATAAAGAATTGCATCGAAAGGGCAAGAGGCTTGACAACTGAATTTACCATTTTCGTCTTGAGAACATGAATGGGAGCAATCTTTAATCTTTTGAATTAATCTGTGATGAATAGTATATTCTGTTATTGCCTTTTTTAAATTATATACATAGTTATTATCAAATTTAATATTAACTCCACATAATGAGGAAATAATAGCGAATGTTTCTTGAGGAGATTTTTCATGACATACCATAATACGTGAAAGGGTTTCATCAAAATTATCATCATAATAGGATTTAATTAATTCTTCAAATAAATCATTATACTTGTTATTCATTAATACACCTCACTCACAATTAAAAGAATAAGTACAAATATATTATGCATTTATTTTCTATTAATAATACTTAAAATTAAAAGAAGTTAAATTATTTATTAAAAATTTTAGTGATACTTTTAGAACTAATGGAATAAATTTTCGATTTATATATAAAAAAATAAAAAAATTATATAAAATAGAAGGAAAATGTTATAGGTGTGTAGAATAAAATATAAATAACAAAATAAAGGTTATAAAACATTGTAAACGTATAAATGAATGTTAGATTAATTAGTTGTTTATATAAATAAATTTTTGGGGAGGATGTTATAGGTGTTTATATACATATTAAATTTATTAAATGATAGTTTAAAAAAGAAGAAAAATATCTGTGAAAGTGAACAATTAAATGTTCAAATTATAAAAGATACATGGTATATTTCTGAATTTGCAGGTATTAAAAAAAATTTTGACATTAAGATTATTACGGATAAGATTAGAGATGTTTTTGAAGTTTTAAGTAAATATAGTTTAACAAGGCAAGATAGTATAGGAGTTTTAAAAAAACTTATAAAAAATAAGAATAACATATGGATATTAGAATATTTTTATAATGGATATAATAATATAAATGATGAATCAGAATTTGTTTTAAATTCAATTATAAATAATATGTTTGAAAGTATATATATGAATAGAGTAGTAGAGAAATTGGGGAATGCTGTATAGTGATATTAAGTAAGTTGAATTTAATTGACTTTTTAGTCTTCTAAACTTTATAATTTTTAGTGTAATAAAAAGGAGCATCTATAAATTAATTAAGATGCTCCTCTTATTATAAGCTAATTATGCTTGGTTTACTGAACCAAATAGCTCCATTTTTTCTTTAACACAAACTTTGATAGCTTCGAATCCAGGATTTAATAACTTTCTTGGGTCAAATCCTTTTCCTTCTAAATCTTTTCCAGCTTCAATATATTTTCTAGTAGCTTCTTGGAAAACTAATTGACATTCAGTGTTAACGTTGATTTTAGCAACTCCTAAAGATATAGCCTTTTTGATCATATCTTCTGGAATTCCAGTACCACCATGTAATACTAATGGCATAGCAGTTCCAACAGCGTCTTCGATTTTAGCTAATGCTTCAAAATCTAAACCAGTCCAGTTAGAAGGGTATTTTCCGTGGATGTTTCCGATTCCAGCAGCTAACATTGTAACTCCTAGTTCAGCGATTTGCTTACATTCATTAGCGTCAGCGACTTCACCTTTTCCAACAACTCCATCTTCTTCTCCACCGATTGAACCAACTTCTGCTTCTAAAGAAAGTCCTTTAGCATTAGTTATAGCAACTAATTCTTTAGTCTTTTCTATATTTTCAGCTATTGGGTAGTGAGATCCATCAAACATGATTGATGAGAATCCAGCTTCAATACAAGCTTTAGCTCCTTCGTAACTACCGTGATCTAAGTGTAGTGCAACTGGTACAGTGATTTTTAATTCTTCAATCATTGCTGTAACCATAGCAGCAACAGTTTTATATCCTGTCATATACTTTCCAGCACCTTCAGATACACCTAAGATAACTGGTGAATTATTTTCTTGTGCAGTTAATAGTACAGCTTTTGTCCATTCTAAGTTGTTTATATTGAATTGACCAACTGCATATTTTCCTTCTCTAGCTTTGTTTAACATTTCTTTAGCTGATGTTAACATTTTACGACCTCCGTATACTTGTAAATTTGTTGTAATGTCTTTAAGAAAAGTTATATTGATAAATTTATATCAATTTTCTTTTCAACTTTATTATACTCTAAAAATTGCTATATGAAAACAAAAAGATGAAAATTCTGCATATATGTAGCTAAAGTGGATATTAAAATGTTTTGAAATTCAATTTTTGGGTAAACTAAATTTATCAAAGTTTTAAACACATTTAATGTAAACGACTTGCAACTTTTTTGAATAGAAGTCATAAAAATTACATAAAACTAATTGACACAGTAATATATTAATGATAAAATAAAATTTTGCAAAAAATGAGAAAGTGTGATATACTAAAGGAACGGTTATTAATTAAGGAGGTCATTATTTGTTTAATATAGGAGATAAAATTGTCTATCCAAGTCAAGGGATAGGAGTAATTGATGAAATTGAAGAAAAAGAGTTTAAAGGTGAAAAGCAAGCGTATTACACTATACAATTATATAACAATACTATGAAGCTAACATTACCATTTTGCAGAATAGAAACGTCAAAAATGCGATTAGTAAGTGATTCAAAAACTTTAGACAATTGTTTGAAACACATTAATAAATTTGTAGTAGAGACAGGCGAGCTTGCTAAGGTTAATTTTAAGGAAAGAAAAAATGTCAATGAATTAAAAATAAAGTCTGGAGCTTTAGATGATTATCTTGAAGTTATTTGTAATCTTACGCAATTAAAAATGGAACATAATTTAAATTCAAGTGAAAAACAAATGCTGACTAGTGCAAAGAAAATTGTAATTGAAGAAATATCTCAATCAAAAAATGTATCTAGTGATGAAGCTACGAATTTATTAGATGTTTCTATGATATTTTTAAATTAAATATTATAGTAATAATCAGATAATTTAAATACATAATAATAAAAGGCTTGCTATTTTGTTGAAACCTGTTATAATGAGGAATGTAAGTCAAATAAAAAAGGTTTTTTATAGATATGTAAACTTCTCCTTTTGAGAATTATATGAATCAATATATTAATCTTTAATTAAAAAGGAGGAACTTTATATGAACGATAAAACTTTAGTATGCAGAGATTGTGGAGATGAATTTGTTTTCACAGTAGGAGAACAAGAATTCTACCAAGAAAAGGGATTCACTAATGAACCTACAAGATGTATAGCTTGTAGAAGAGCTAAAAAAGAACAAAATAACAGAAGATAATTTTGTTTTATTTAAAGAGTCATAATTTTTTATGACTCTTTTTTTTATATATATAAAACTATAGAATTTAATAAGTCTGAGAGGCTTATTAAACTTAGCAGTAGAAGTATAATTCATGGAAACAGTAAGGATAAAAGTTAAGAAAATAAGATAAGGTATTGTGGTGTATTCAATTTTATCTATGCGCAGCAGAGGGAAGATTAGCAATATTGTTGAATAATTTATGGAATTGGTATATCATGAAAACGATAAATGATTTTATATGTTAAAAATATATAATTATAGTAAATGAATTGGAGGAATTAAATTATGATTTGTGCAAACATACAAAGTACAAAAGATTATTCAAGCATTAATAAAAATTTTAAGAAGGCTTTTGAATTTTTAAAAGGTAATGATTTAAAAGAATTAGCTGTAGGTAAATATGAAATACAAGGAGAAGATATATTTGCACTTGTACAGGAATACATTACAGAAAAAGAAGAAGAAAAGAAGTGGGAGTCTCATGAAAAATATATAGATATTCAATTAATAGTTGAAGGAAAAGAAATTATGGGATATGCTCCAATAGAATTATTAGAAATTAAAGAAGACTTAAGACCAGAAAAAGATATGATTTTTTACAAAGAAAGTTCAAATGGTTCTAATATAAAATTCGCTAATGGTGATTATGCAATTTTCTTTCCAGAAGATGGACATAGACCAGGTTGTGCTTTAAGCGAATGTTCTAAAGTAAAGAAAATAGTAGTAAAAGTTGCTTGTAAGTAAAGTAACTAAGAGAAAAAAATAATTCATTAAATATACCGCTCTTTGGACACGTGTGCAAAGAGCGGTATATTAATAATAAGCTTATCTTTGAAAGTAATTTGCTTATAAATCTAAATTCCAATTATAATTTCCACATAATACATTTGAAATTGTATATTTTTTAGCTTCTTCATCAGTTAAAATATGTGACCAAGAAATTCTAGTTTCATTTGAAGCTCCAGGTCCATAGCTATTATATTCAACATAGCTACTTTCTCTTTCTGCATTAGGTTTATTCCAACTATGCCAGCCTTCTTTTTTTATATGTTCACCCATATAGCAATTTATAAATGCTGTTTTTGCATAATCTCTCCAAGGTCTTCCTAAATAAACACTGTTTGCTTTTGCATTACTATTTAAACTGCAATCTATAAATACATACCCAAATTCTTTACCTTCTACAGTTGAAGCAGCAGTTATATATCCATTAATATCACAATTTCTGTCTTTAGAGAATATTTCACATTTGTTAAATACAGCTGTTGCTGAACCAAATATGAAATCAATATCACCTTCAATATAACATTCATCATAATATTGTCTTCCAACAATTCGTTCTTTTCCATCCATAGGGCCACCAAAATTATTACCTTCTATAGGCCTCTGAGGTAGTGGTCCGGTAAATAAGGTATCTTGATTAGCTAAGAATCTACAGTTTTTGAATTTAGCTTTATCACCTTCAACATATACAGCTACAGCTTGCCCAACTACTTCGCCAACGCCAGCAGAATTTTCAAAAGTTATGTTTTTTGCAGTGAAATTATTAGCTTCTATAAAAATAGTATAAGAATTGAAAGTTCTATATGTTTCACCAGTTGGAAATGTTTTTTTAGCATAGTCATCATAAGTTATAATAGTTTGCTTTGCATCTTCGCCAATAAATGTTACAAAGGGTTTTAATATAGATAATTTTTCTTTATAGATACCTTTCTTTATATATATTTCAATTTCAGTAGAGTTATTTTCAGGTATAGAATCAAGTGCTGCTTGGACAGTATTAAATTGCCCATGTCCATCTTTTGATACTGTAATCATATTTCATCCTTCTTTCAAATAATATATTTATATTATACTATAATTTGGTTGAGAAGTAATATAGCTTAATAATCATGATATTTTTTAGAAAGAATTATGAAGGAAAATTTAAATTAATATATTAGCGTTTATTTATTTCGATAAAAAGACTTAATAAACTTCAAAAAAATGAAATTTATTAGAAAATTCTATCTTTTTTTCAGAATATATATTGTATTCTGAAAATTACCATGCTATAATATAAATAAGAAGAAAGTAATATTTCTTCTAGCAAGTTCTAACCCTAAATTAATTAAATTCTACTAAGATAATAGAAGAAAAATCAAGAAAATCAAGAAAATTTTATATCTTATTTAGTAACCATCAATTATAATTTCAAAACTAAGGTGTTTTAGTAGTAATAAACTAAGTGAATTAAATCGGAAGTTGAAACTACTAAGTGCAAATCATCGGAAGGTTTGATTAGTAAACAACATGACGAGTTAATACTCAAGTGAAAATTACTAAGCACTAATTCAAGAAAAGTTTAAGTGGGTTATATGTACAATAATTACAAGTTAGATAATAAAATTTTAAAATCGATTAATTAAAAGATTCAGTAAATGTTAATGTGATCAAAAAAATAAAAAAATAATGTTAATATGATCAAAAAATAAAGAAATACTGATACAGAAAAGGGTGAGAATAATTCCAATCGGACCGATCAAATTAAAAAAAGGGTTAGAATTTGCTTAACCACTAATTAGTTAAAATATTTGACTAATTGGTGGTTTTTATTTTGGCCTAATAGGAAATATAAAATTTAATTAGTTTGAATAAGTGCTTCTGTTTCGGAATCTACATGCAAATTATATCCTAATCCTGCAATAACTAACAATCCGCCTATAATCTTAGGAAATGGTATTGTTTTTAGCGTTATACAGTCTATAATTATTCCAGTAAAAAGTTGTCCAATAAATATTATTAGAGTTATGTAAAAAGAGGACATTTTGGGAGTTACAACACTAGATAATATAACAATAATTATTCCGAGTGCACCTCCTAAATAAGCCCAAAATGGAATCGTGTAGAATTCATTAAATGTAACTTTATCTTTAACAATAGAAAATAATATTAGTGCAGATAATAATCCAGTAAGATAATTAAAAAAGCTAGATTCAAGTAAACCTACTTTTTCAGAAAGTCTAGTATTGAGTATTCTTGAAATTACAACAATAGCACCTGAAACTATTGAAATCAGTATAAAAAACATAGTATTTCATCCTTTCTAAAGAAATGTCATAATAGAAATTCCTATTATAATAATAGATAATCCAATAAACTTCTTATTATTAAATTTGATTTTTTTCATGTTTAAAAATCCATAATGATCAAAGGCTAGTGAAGTTATTAATTGACCTAAAAGCCCTAAAGCTACAGGTAGAGAAACTCCAAGTGCTGCATAGCTTAAATTATTAAACATAACTGTAAAAACACTAATGGCACCGGCACTATAAAGATACAAGGGTAAGCCATTTTTCAATGATATTTTAATTTTTTTATAAAGCATTATACCTAAAATGATTATAAATCCAACAAGATGAATTATAACTAAAGCAGGATAATTACCAAGTTTATTTGATAATTCACCATTGAAGGCTACCATAATTGCAACAAGAGCTCCAATTAATAATGATAAAAAATTATACATAAGCATCTCCTTAATAAAATAAATTATTTTGTGGTTTAATAAAACTTAAAAATGTTAATATATCTGTTCTAATAAATAAACCATATATACTTAGTTAATGTACATATTTCCTCTAGTAAATTAATTAGAACTTATATATTTAATTTGACGTCATTTATCTTTGCATTTATAGTTTAAGTTATTATGATTAAATATATGTAGGACATGTGTCATGTTTATGAATTATATTTCACATGGAAAAGAAAATAAAACGTCAAAAAATTAAATTAATAACAAGTCAATGCTATTTAACATTTTAAATATTTATTGTTAATTGTTATATAGTATGTTGTGTGAAGGTGGAAATACATTGGTTAAAATTGAGAAAAATAAGCAAGTTGAAAAATATATTAAAGCATATGAAATGGAAAATTTATTTTCTGCTAATATGAAAGATTATATGACCTTATACATGTTTGATAAAAATGAGTATATATGCAAAGAAGAAGAGCAATTAGAAAATATGTATTTTTTAGTTGAAGGAAAAGCTAAAGTATCTAAACATTTAGAAAATGGGAAATCATTATTAATATCTTTTTATACACCACTTACAATAATAGGAGATGTTGAGTTTATACGGAATAATGCTACAGATTGTAGTGTGCAGGCAATAGAGGTTACCTATTGTATAGGTATTAGCTTTAGTGTTGTAAGAAGTTTACTTACAATAGATTGTAAATTTTTATTGAATATATGTGAATATTTAAGCAGCAAGCTTACTAGTAATAGTAATAATAGTTCAATAAATTTATTGTATCCACTGGAAAATAGACTTGCAAGCTATATAGTTGCATTTGTTGACATAGACAATAATAAGAAGAGTGAATTTACATTTAAAGAAAGTTATAGTGAAATTTCTGAGTTACTTGGGACAAGTTATAGGCATTTAAGTAGAACTTTAAATAAATTTTGTTTACAAGGAATTTTAAAAAAGTGTAATAGTGGGTATATAATAGAGGATTTAGAAAAATTGCTTTGTTTAGCTGGAGATTTATACAAATAGAATCAAAAAAAGTATATAATTTTTTGAAATAATGTGGTAGAATATATTATTAATAATAGTTATTGATTAATAATGATATTTATATATAAATATATTATTATTTAATGAAATTTGAAATTATGAATTTATGATTTATTAATGAATATGAAAAAGAGACTTATATAATGATTTGGAGTTTTTATGTGCATTAACTAAGAGAATAGGAGAATATATGAAAATAATAATTAAATACATACCTAATTTAATTACAATAACAAGAATAATAATGACATTTTTATTTATCTATACAATTGAAGGACAGTTTGTTTATGGACAAAATCTAAACATTTATTTGATAATACTATTTTTAGCTATTTGTCTTTCAGATTTTGTAGATGGTAAAATTGCTAGGAAAACAAATTCTACTTCTATTATAGGTGCTAAACTTGATGTTTTTGCTGATTTATTATATATAATTCTTTCATATATAGCATTAATAAATATAAAGATTTTACCTTTATGGTTTTTAGGTTTTGTATGCTTTAAATTTACTGAATTTATAATTACATCAAATTTTATAAAGCGTAATAACAATTCTTTGGACAAGCCATTTGTTTTTGATAAGGTTGGAAGAATAGTATCTGCTATATTTTTAATTATTCCTGGTATTGTTTGTATTTATAAATGTTTTGAAATAAGTAATATCAATTTAATATTTAATTGTTTTATTTACATAATATTTATAGCAGGAATTTATTCCTCTTATTTAAGAATAAAAAGCTGTTTTAAGGTTGTATACATAAGCAATAAAAAGTATATAGATAAGTAATATACAAAAGATAAAGGAGTGAATTTACGATGAAAAAAAGATTAGGAATTGGATTGATTTTATCTAGTTTTATAATAACTTGGATATTATGGCTAGTGAGTAAAACTACAAGAGATATTTCCGTAATGAGTGAATACTCACAATTAATAGCAGCCCTTGCCTTAGTATCATTTGGTTTTATAAATTTTATTTCTACTAGACATAAAATTTTAGATTATTTATTTGATGGTTTGGACAAGTCATATGTTTATCATAAGTATTTAAGTATTTCTGCACTTATTTTAGTTATTATTCACAATATAACAATAGAAATTGGTAAAGGAATTGAGAGATCACAAGGTATACCAATACCAAGAGACCCATATGCTATGTATGGAGCTTTTAGTATGTATTTGTTTATCATTATTATATTGATTGCTCTTTTAGCTAAAAAGTTAAACTATGAAAGATGGAAAACTATACATAAATTTATGATTATTCCATATGCTTTTGGTATTTATCATTATTATGGAAGCGCAACATATGCTGTTTTTTCTATAAAACCTTTTAGTTTATGGCTAAATATTATTAATTGCATAGGGATATTATCCATAATTTATAGTATATTCTTTTATGAAAAAATATCATTTAAATACAAATTTAAAGTGAAAAAATTAGAAATTGTAGCAAATGAAACATTAGAAATTACAGGTACTTCATTAGGTAATAATATTGAATTCAAACCAGGTCAGTTTGCTTTTATAAAAATAGTGAGCAAAGACAATAAATTTTTATCACATCCATTTACTATAAGTCAAGCACCTAAAAATGGAGAAATTCAGTTTACAATTAAAGCTTTAGGTGATGATACAAGGGTTTTGTTAAATAATCTTAAAGTTAATGATGAATTTGCAGTATCAGAGCCTCATGGAAAATTTGATTATAAAACAGGTTTGAAAAATCAAATATGGATAGCTGGTGGAATAGGAGCGACGCCGTTTAGGAGTTTTTCTCAAGCTAAGGTACCAAAAGATTTTTCAGTTGATTTTTTCTATGCCTATAATAATGAAGAAGAAGGGGCTTATACAGCAGAATTAGAAGCCTTAACTAGTGATAATTTAAGGTTGCATTTGTATAATGCCAAAGAAAAAGGTTTTTTATCAGCAGAGGAAATTTGTAAATATGTAAACACAAAAGAAAACTTTGATGTTTACTTTTGTGGACCAAAACCAATGAGGGATGCTTTAATTAAACAATTTAAGAATAGTAATATTAATATTGGAAACTTTCATTATGAACATTTTCAATTTAAGTAAAAATAAATTGAAAATATTCTGGTTAAAATAATTTAATATACAAGTGAAGTCAGAAAAGAATAAATATAATTAAATATTTTTTTGTAGAACTAGAGAAATAGTAATAACATTATTTTTATTAACATTAAATTAATACGCTATTAAATTGTCATCCCTAGTTAGTTACATATAAGTTTGTTTTATTAACATAAATTTATAAATGAACATAATATATAGTATCTTAATATAACTAAAGAGGAAATTTTGATGGGATATAATTACAATAATTATGGTCGTTATTCTAAAGAAAAAGCGAATATCTTCTCCATTAAATAATAAATCTATTTTAAGCTTCATATAATATAAATAAACTTATGGGGAAAAAATTAGACTATGTTCTAATATTAAAACATAGCCTAAATCATAAAGATACAATTTATAAAAGTTATTCGCTTATATTTCTTCTAGGAATTTTGAAGCCTATAGTATCTTCAATTTCTTCTAAGGCTTTCATATTTTTAGGATCTATAAACATACATGTATAACCACTTTCACCAGCTCTACCAGTTCTACCTATACGGTGGATGTAGCTTTCTACATTTTCTGGTATATCATAGTTATAAATATGAGTTATTCCACTTATATCTAAACCTCTTGCAGCAACATCAGTTGCTATTAAATATTGAATATCTGCATTTCTAAAAGATTTCATTATTCTTTCTCTTTTATTTTGAGGAATATCACTATGTAATTTTACACAGTTATATTTATAGCCATGTAAAATTACTTCAAGTTCATCAACTCTTCTTTTAGTTCTACAAAAGATAATAGCCATAAATGGATTATCTTCATCTAATACTTTACATAAAGCATCTCTTTTATTTCTATCAGTAGTTTCAACTACATCTTGCTTAATAGCACTTAGGGTAACTTCTTCTTTTTTTATAGAAACAATACTTGGTTCAGTCATATATCTATAAGCTAATTTTTTTACAGCTGAATCCATAGTTGCAGAAAAGCAAAGCATTTGACGCTTTTTATTCATTACTTTCATAATTGCTTCAACTTCATTTTTAAAGCCCATAAAAAGCATTTGATCTGCTTCATCTAAAATGAAAGTTTTAAGTTTACTTAAATCAATTGTTTTTCTTTCTATATGATCTAAAAGTCTGCCTGGAGTTGCAATTATTAAATGAATGTTTTTATTTAATTTTTTTAATTGTGAGCCAATATCCTGTCCGCCATAAGTAGCTAAAATATTTATGTCATTAGCTTCTTTAAGTTTACTCGCTTCAGCAGTTATTTGAATAGCAAGTTCTCTTGTTGGTGTTAATATAAGAGCTTGAATTTCATTTGATTCAGAATTTATATTGTTAAAAAGTGGTAGTAAAAAAGCAAGGGTTTTACCAGTTCCAGTAGCAGCTTCTGCAATTAGATCTTTCCCTTCATTTATAAGAGAAATAGTTTGTTCTTGAATTGGAGTAGGAGTAGTGATTCCTGTAGTTTTTAATATATTTATTAAATCATCGTTTAGTCCTAATTGTTTAAAATTCATATTATTCATACCTTTCATAATTGGATGTGTAAATAAATAAAATAAGATTATTAAATTTAATTACATCAATTAAAAATCTTATTTTTATTTTAGCACTATTCTATATGATATAGGTATTTACTTATAAAAGTCAATAAACTATAGAAAATTCTTAAAAATCACTTTACAAAACATTAGAATATGTTAAATTTAATATATAGTAAAATTATAGGGATACTAGAAAGAGTTAAAAACTGCTTATTATGAACTTAATTTTATAAATAGATATTAATATAAAAAAAGAAAGGCAAAGATAAGGTGATTTTATGAAGATTTCAACAAAAGGCAGATATGGATTAAGAGCGTTAATAGATATATGTATATATTCATCAGCTGAAATGGTTACTGTAAAAAGCATTTCAGAAAGACAAGGAATATCAGAAAGATATTTAGAACAAATATTTTCTTCACTTAGAAAGGGCGGAATAATAAATGCCAAAAAAGGAGCTCAAGGTGGATATTTTTTAGCTAAAAGTGCTAGGGAATTTACAATTGGAGATATTTTAAGTGTTCTAGAAGGAGATTTACTTTTAATAGATATAGAAAAAGATGAAAATGATATAGAAAATTTCATTAGTGAAAATTTATGGAATGTTATTAATAATAAGATAAGTTCTTTTTTTAATTCAATAACTTTAGACGATTTAGCTAGTGATTATAAAAAGAATAATAAAGAAGACATGTATTATATATAATAAAAAAATATTTTAAAAGCAAAAAAGCAAGGACTAACAATGAAATATGATTTTCTCTGTTAGTCTTTGTTTTTATATAAAATTGTAAAGTAGATCAGTTTAGAAGAAAAAATATTAACAGGAACAAAAGAATTATTATTTAGGTGATTATTGAGTTAATCATCTATTTTTTTATGTCTATTTTAGCCAATATATGAGAGGAAGGGTATTATTATTAATATCGTAAATTGCTATTTTTTTATCTTTATATACAAATTTAGAGTTTATTAATAGATTGAGATTAAAAACCGTGTATTTTACTCAATAACTATTTACCTTGGAAAATAAAAATAGTATTGTAAAATTATAGGATATATATCTTATTATTTAATTATTATTATTATTTAAATATTAATAGTTATTTTCTTAGAACTATAAAGTGCCGTAAAGCAGTGTTAGTTAACTGAGATTTATTTACTATATAGTTTTAAATAATAATTATATTGATTATACATGTTACAATTTTAATTCTGAAATAAAATTAAGTAACAATATCTAATTTTATTTCAGACTATTTTTGCAACATATATATATTAAATTCATTAAAAAATGAATTCAAATTAAAACTTAATAAGAAAGTAACTTTAACAACTCATTTTACATGTACATTAATTAATGAAAATGGTCAATGTTTTTTTATTAAAGGAGGAATGTTTATGAAAATAAGTAGAAGAGATTTTTTAAAGTGGACTATTGCTGCTGGAGTTGCTTTAAATCTAGAATTTGATCTTGCAAATGTAAATACTGTTCTTGCAGCAGAAACAGACCCACCAATAATTTGGATTCAAGGTGCAGGTTGTTCAGGATGCACAATTTCCACTTTAAATGTAACAAATCCATACACAATTGATGAGGTTTTATTAAATAAAGTGAGTATGAAATATAGCAACACAATAATGGCTGCATCAGGTTCTAGTGCTATGCAAACACTAGATGAAAGTGCAACTCAGTATAAAGGTCAATTTATACTTGTTATAGAGGGCGCAATACCTACTGGCGCAAACGGAAATTATTGTATACTCGGAGAGGTTAATGGAACTCCATTAACAATGGAACAAGCGGTTTTAAAATATGCTCCAATGGCAAAATATGTAGTAGCAGCAGGAACTTGTGCTTCTTTTGGAGGAGTTTCAGCTACCGGTGCAAATGAAACAAACTGTTTAAGTGCTGCAAATATACTTAATGGAAAAACAACTAACCCTGTAGTAAATTTACCAGGTTGCCCTGTTCAGCCCACTATTTTGGTTCAATCTCTTTTAGATTTAATTTTAACTGGTAATCAAACATTAGATACAAACAATAGACCTTCCAAATATTATGGAATATCTGTACATAGAGCGTGCCCAAGAAGAGGAACTGGAGCAGCAAATCAAGTTGGAGCAACAGCTGGATGTTTCAGAGGAATTGGATGTAAGGGTCCAACTTGCCAAAATGCATGTCCATCAATGAAATGGAATAATGGACAAGCTTGGTGTATAGGAGTTAATTATCCTTGTATAGGATGTGCAAGTCCTGCTTTTCCAACAAATCCCTTGTTAGGCTAAGGAATTAATTTATTCAAGAGAGGAATGATAACTGATGAGTACAATAGTTTTAGATCCGATTACTAGACTTGAAGGACATTTAAAAGTTTCGGTTACTTTAGATTCAAATAATATTGTAACTGAAGCTCAAGCAACCGGAAACCTATATAGAGGTTTTGAAAATATGTTAGTTGGAAGGGTACCTAATGATGCAGCTTTTTTAACACAGAGAATTTGTGGATTGTGTCCAGTTTCTCATGCAATAGCTTCCTCAAAGGCTACTGAAGAAGCGGCAGGTTTTACTCCAACTCTCCAAGCATTATTATTAAGAAATCTTATTCAGGGAGCTAACTTTATATCTAATAGCATATTACACTTTTATCAGCTTGCATTGCTTGACTATGTTCAAGGACCACAAATGCATCCATGGACTCCTGGTTATTCACAAGATTTGAGATTTAGTACTGCTGATAGCGAAAGTTTAATGGCTTCATATGTAACAGCTTTAGCTATAAGAAGACAAGCTCAAGAAATGGGAGCAATTTTTGGGGGTAAGCTTCCTCATGCTAGTAATATAGTACCTGGTGGAGTTACAGCAAGTCCTTCATCAACTGATATAACTAACTTTAAAAATTATCTAAATACCATTACCACATTTGTTAAAAATACATATAGAGCAGATGTAAATAAACTAGCAACTACTTATAGTGATTATTATAAAATTGGTAAAGGTTATGGTAACTTAATATCTTATGGAGTATTTGACACAGATACAGCAGGAACTAAGTTATTCCAAGCTGGAATAGTAACTAACGGCGTAAAGGGAAGCTTTGCAGCTAATAATATAAAAGAATATGTAGGACATTCATGGTATTCATCACCATCTGGTGTAAATCCAGCAAGTGAAACAACAACTCCAAACTTTGAGAAATCAGGAGCTTATACTTGGCTTAAGGCACCAAGATACAATAATGAAGCTTATGAAGCAGGTAGTATTGCAAGAACTTGGTTAAGTGGTGACTATACAAATGGAGTTTCTGTAATGGATAGACATTTAGCTAGATATACAGAAATTAGTAAGATAGCTACTAATATGCAAACTTGGCTAAGTCAAGTTACTCCTCAAACATCTGGATATACTAATATAGGAACTATAACTACAGGATCAGGAATAGGTTTAACAGAAGCATCAAGAGGAGCATTAGGTCATTGGCTTTCTGTTTCAGATTCAAAAATATCTAATTATCAAATAATAACTCCAACTTGTTGGAATGCATCACCAACAGATGATGCTGGAAATGTAGGACCTATTGAAAAGGCTTTAATTGGGACTCATGTTGAAGATACTACACAACCAGTGGAACTTTTAAGAATAGTACATTCATTTGATCCATGTACAGGATGTTCAGTACATGTAATGTCACCAGACGGAATTGAAATGTCAAAGTTTGTTGTACAACCATTATGAGTTTAATTATGAAGGATACAATTATTATTGGTATAGGTAATATTTTACTTCAAGATGATGGTGTAGGAGTACATGTTATAGAACAACTGGAAAATGAAAAACTCCCATCTACTATTGAATTAGTAGATGGAGGGACTTCTACATTGGATACACTTGGTTTCTTTCTTGATTATAAAAAAGTTATAGTTGTGGACTGCCTAAAAGCAGGATTGCAACCTGGTACAATATACAAAATAAAACCAGAAGACATTAAAAATTATAAAAAAGAAAATCTTTCTATTCATGATGTTCAAATACTGGATGTTGTAAAAATGGCAAATATGATGGATAAATACCCTGAAGTAGTTATATTCGGAATAGAACCAGAAAAAATATCATTGAATCTAGAAATGACAGAAACAATGATTTCTAAGATTCCAGAGATAATTTTTAATATAAAGAAAGAATTGCAATGTAATTAGGAGATAAATATGCATGAAGTTTCTATAATTCAAAATGTTGTTGAAATAGTTTTAGAAAAAGCAATTGAAAATAACTTTACTAAAGTTAACAAGGTATCCTTAAAAATAGGGGAATTATCGGGTGTTTTATCAGAAGCCTTAAACTTTGCATTCAAAAGCTGCATAATAGACACGATGCTTAAAGATTCAATTTTAGAAATAGAAAAAGTCAAAGCAGTAGCTGAATGTGAAGATTGCAGGCAAGTGTTTCCCATTGACCATTTTAATAAACTTTGTCCATGCTGTAATAAATTCTGTTCTAGTATTATTAGTGGATATGAACTTTATGTAAATACAATAGAAGGAGAATAAAACATGAGAGAAATAAAGGTAGTTACAAATATACTTCAAACAAACGATGAGATAACGGCTAAAAATAAAAGTATACTGGATGAAAAGGGGATTTATGTAGTAAATCTAATGAGTTCACCTGGGTCAGGTAAAACTTCTTTACTTGAAAGAATAATAGCTAAGCTTAGAAATGATATAAATATTGCTGTAATTGAAGGTGATATTTATACAATTAAGGATGCTGAAAGAATAGAGGCACAAGGAGTTCCTGTAGTTCAAATAAATACTGGGGGAGCTTGTCATCTTGATGGAGAGATGATAAAAGGTGCAATAAATGCATTACCACTTGATAATGTAGATTTGCTTGTAATAGAAAATGTGGGGAATCTAGTTTGTCCTGCAGAATTTGAAATTGGCGAAGATATAAAAATTTGTGTTTTGAGTACTACAGAGGGAAATGACAAACCTCTCAAATATCCACTTATGTTTGAAAAAAGTGGTGCAGTTATTTTAAATAAATTAGATTTAATAGAATTTACTAATTTTGATAAAGAAGAGTTTTACAGAGATATAAAAGCTTTAAATGCTAATATGGATACATTTGAAACCTCTTGTGTTAAAAATCAAGGGATAGATGAAATATGTTCATGGTTAGTAAGTAAAATACAAAATAAAAAAATAAAGGTTAAATAAGGAGGAATTTTATTATGCCAAGAATAGGTTTTCCAGAGTTAATAGTAATATTAGTTATTGCACTTGTGATTTTTGGACCCGGGAAATTACCTTCATTAGGTAAATCAGTTGGTGAAACAATAAAGGAATTTAAAAAAGCTTCATCAGAGTTAATGAATGATACTCCAGCAGAGGGAAAAACAGAAGAAAAAACAGAAGAAATTAAAAAAGAAGAAGTAAAATAATTTTTGGGGAGTAAAACTATGATTAAGAGTGAACTGATTGTTCAGGCTGTTCGTTGGATTGAGAGATTTAGAAAAAGTATTATTTGGATAATTTTAATTACTATTGTAGCAGCCTCTCTTGTATATATTGAAGCAGATTTGTTAATTAATATACTTACAAAACCCCTAAATGGAATTCCATTACATTTCATGTCTCCTTCTGAAGGATTAATGGCAAAGATAAAGATTTCTTTCTTAGGTGGAATAGTAATAGCTTCACCTTTGATTATATTATTAATAATAAAATTCACTGGACCAATTTTGACAAAAAAAATTAAGATACTTTTGATATTTATTATTATACCTTTATCTTCAATTCTATTCATTGGAGGATTGTGTTTTGGATATAATCTAGTTATACCATCTACTATAAAATTTCTTATAGATTGTGGAACAGGGGTCATGGAGCCTATCCTTTCTGCAAATCAATATTTTTCCTTCATAGCAACATTACTTTTTTGTGTGGGGTTAATATTTGAACTTCCCCTAATCTTGATAGCTTTATCGAGAATTGGAATTATTACTTCTAATATGCTTAAAAAGAAAAGGAAGGTAGCAATTTTATTATCATTTATAAGTATAGCTTTAATAGCACCAGCTTTGGATGCTTTTACTTTTATACTTGTAACTCTGCCTATTATAGTTCTTTACGAATTAAGTATTTGGTCTATAGTATTACTTGAAAAAAATGATAAAAGAAGGGAAATCAAATAAATTTCACAATAAATATAATATGACTTTTATGAGGTGAAGGTATGGTAGCGGATGAGATGTCTGTAGTAGATCATTTACATGAGTTAAGAAAAAGAATAATAATATGTCTCATTAGTCTTTTTTCTGTTACTTTTATTGTTTATGATAAGGTTACTTATTTAATTTATATACTTATGAAACCTATAGAAAAGTTTAATTTAAGTTTAGTATACTTTAAACCAACAGACGGTTTTGTTACAAGACTTGAAATATCCTTGATAGCTGCTTTAATTATAACTAGCCCTATTATAATATATGAAATATTAGCATTTATAGTAGTGGGTTTAACAAAGAAAGAAAAAAAATTTATATATAAGAATCTATTTATTCTTTTGATTTTATTCATATTTGGTACAGTTTTTGGATATATGAAGATGTTACCATATTCACTTAGTTTTTTAATTTCTTATGGAGAAAGTTATTTGAAACCAGTGCTAAACGGCAGTACATATTTTAATTTTATAGGAGTTTTTTGTCTTTATACAGGGATTATGTTTTTAATTCCATATATATTAGTTATATTAGGAAAGCTTTCTCTCATAAGTTCTAAGATTTTAAGAAAAAAGCAAATTCCAGTCATAATAGGAGTGTTGATGGTAGAAGGATTTTTATTACCATCAGTGGATTTTTTTACATTTATTGTGGCAGCTATACCTATTTTATTAATGTATGAAGTAAGTATATGGATAATATTTTTCAATGAAATAAGAAAAAGGAGGAGAAAAAATGTGTCTAGCAGTTCCAGGAAAGGTCTTAAGTTTAGATGGAGATAAAGGTATTGTAGAGATTGGAAATATTAAAAGAGAAGTATTTATGCATCTTATATCAGATGTATCTGTAAATGAATACGTTCTTGTACATGCTGGTTGTGCAATAGAAAAGGTAGATGAAGAAGAGGCAAAAATAACTATGGATATTTTTAAGGAGCTTATTGAAAATGAAGTTTGTTGATGAATTTAGAAATAATGAATATTCCAGAAAACTTGTAGAAAAGCTAAATAATATTTCAAAAGAAAAGATAAACATTATGGAAGTTTGTGGTACTCATACTATGAGTATATTCAGATATGGAATTAGGGATGTACTTCCTCCAAATGTAAATCTTATATCAGGTCCTGGCTGTCCTATTTGTGTAACACCTCAAAGTTATATAGATACTACACTTACACTTAGCGATAAAGAAGATGTGATTATTGCAACCTTTGGAGATATGATGAAAGTTCCTGGGAAAAAAAGTTCATTAAGCAAGAAGAAATCAGAAGGAGCAGATATAAGAATAGTATACTCACCAATGGATTGCCTTGAGATGGCGGTGCAAAACCCTTCAAAAAAGGTGATATTATTATCGGTGGGCTTTGAAACTACTGCACCTATGACTGCAGTTACAGCTATGGAGGCTAAAAAAAGAAATATAACTAATTTATTTTTTTTTACTGCTCATAAAATAGTTCCACCAGTTATGAAAGCTTTAGTTAAGGACAAAGATTTAAAAATAGATGGTTTTTTGTTGCCAGGGCATGTTAGTGCAATTATTGGCACAAAGCCATTTGAATTTTTGAGTAAGGATTATAATATTTCTGGAGTAGTTACAGGTTTTGAACCTTTAGATATACTTCAAGGTTTAATTACATTAGTAAGTTTAATAAGCAAAAAGGATTACAAAATAGAGAATGAATATAAAAGAATAGTTAAAGCTGATGGAAACTCTAAAGCTGAAATATACTTAAATAAAGCTTTTAACATTGTAGATAGTAGTTGGAGAGGTATTGGCAGAATACATAAAAGTGGTTTGGAATTTAATAATGAATATGAAGATTTTGATGCACTTAAGCATTTCAAAATTAATTATGAAGAATATGATGGAAGTCCTGGCTGCAAATGTGGAGAAATACTTAAGGGGAAAATTAAGCCAACAGATTGTAAGCTTTTCAAAAAACTCTGCACACCAGAAAATCCAGTTGGTTCCTGCATGGTTTCATCAGAAGGTACTTGTGCAGCCTATTATAGATATTACAAAGACATTACATAACAGGAGGTCTTTTAAAATGAGTGACACTATAACCTTAAGTCACGGAAGTGGCGGTATACAAACAAATAAATTGATTAATGAATTGTTTTTCAAATATTTTAATAACCCTATTTTAGATATGATGAATGATTCAGCTCAAATAGATATAGATTTCAAGAAACTTGCTTTTACTACAGATTCTTTTGTAGTAAATCCAATATTTTTTTGTGGGGGTAATATTGGTAAATTAGCAGTTTGTGGTACTGTAAATGACTTAGCAGTAAGTGGAGCAAAACCACTGTACCTAACAAGTGCTTTTATTATTGAAGAGGGTTTCTCTATTAAAAAATTAGAAGAAATAGTGAAGTCTATGGCAGAAGAAGCTAATAAAGCAGGTGTAAAAATTGTTGCTGGAGATACAAAAGTTGTGGAAAAAGGCAATGTAGATGGGATTTTCATTAATACATCTGGAATTGGGAGTATTTATGAAAATGTTAATATTAATTGTGCTAATGCAAAAGCTGGAGATGTGGTAATAATAAATGGTACCTTAGGAGACCATGGAATGACAATAATGTGTGAAAGAAATGAACTTGGTTTTGAAGGGGATTTAAAAAGTGATTGTGCTTGTTTGAATTCCCTAGTAGATGTGATGCTTGAAGCATATGAAGGAATTCATGTTATTCGTGATGCTACAAGAGGTGGAGTAGCAGCAGTGCTTAATGAAATAAGTGAATTTAGCAATGTAACAATAGCGCTTGAAGAAAATAATTTACCATTGAAAGAAGAAGTAAAAGGTGCAGCTGAGATGCTTGGATTAGATCCGTTGTACGTTGCTAATGAAGGGAAAATTTGTGTTTTTGTTGAAGAAGATTATGCTGAAAAGGTACTTAATTCAATGAGAAAGCATCCACTAGGTTCTGAAGCTGCAATTATTGGAAAAGTGACTGAAGAACTTGGAAACAAAGTGTATTTAAACACAGTAGTAGGTGGGAAAAGATTAGTTGATATGCCATCTGGAATTCAACTTCCACGAATATGTTAAATAATATAAAGAAAAAGTGTAATGAAATCTATATTTTCTTCTAAATAAAATAAAATAATCCTCATAGCTATAAAAATTGATTTATAGCTATGAGGATTTTTTTGTTTAAGATATCAATCTACCAACATATTCTCTTGATTTAAATTTACAAGGGGATATATAGAATAGATTGAAAATTTATATTTTCAGTAGCACAAGCAAATGTTATTGACATTTTAATGATATTATTAGCAGTTATGATAAGTTAAATCAAAATAAGTCCATTGAAAAATCAGTCACTTATGCTAGAGATTATATTATCTAATTAATGGAAAGATGTAAGTTAGATATATTTATCTTACATCTAATTCTTTGCAAGATAATCGTACACAACATGAGCTGGTGCAAGCGTTAAATCTGTAAGAATATGTGATGCAGATACAACTTCTAAAACTGGTAAATCAGCCAAAGGAGCTAATGCATGACTAAATAATTGTAGACGCGCACAGCCAGTCCATGCACCGTGTATGGTAATATCTTTATGCTGTGTACATATAATTTCACAAATTCTTGGATTTCCATCATAGCCTTGCACAATTTTCAGCATGAAGTTAGGACGGGAAATTTGATCATAGGCTTCCTTACTATCTAACTCTTCATGTTTATAACCCATTGTAGCAGTGGCAACTGGTAGTGAGCCATAGTTTAGTGTACCAACTAATGTATCTGAATCAACAAATAGCTTTGGAGTACCAAGCTTCTTAGGATAAGCACTAATCTCTCTTCCAACAGCAATAGCTGGATGATTGTCTAGGTACATCATATGTAGATAATCACCTTTAACTCCATTGTATTTTACTGGAATAACCTGTCCACATTCAGTGTAAGATCCTAATCCAGTCGTATCGGGCATAGCCATCATTTCAAATCTAACTAGTGGATCATCTCCATCTAATTCTAATGGTTCTGGTATCATTTTTTTTAGTGCTTCTAAGTCAGTGCGGTATATTATGTTTAAGTATTCTCTATTATGAAACTTATATGGTCCTTTAGGAAAGGCTGGGGCAGTAAGGGGTGTTGTAATTTGTTTACATATTTCACTTTCTAACATAAAATCTTCACTCTCTTTTCTTATTTTATAAATTATTTCAATATATTTTTTGTACTTATTATATTTCAAATGGAAATTTTTATACATCCATAATTTTTATATCATCTGGAATAATTAAATGTGCTTCTGTTACAAATTTAATTTCATCAATAGTTGTATCTTTATGAATTTCTTTTAGGACTAGTCCTTTAGTTGTTACTTCAATTACACAAAGTTCTGTAATAATTAAATTTACTTGGGATTTTGCAGTGAGTGGGAGTGTACACTTTTTAAGAATTTTAGGTTTTCCTTTTCCCGTATGTTGCATGGCTATAATTACTACCTTTGCACCTATTACTAAATCCATAGCACCACCCATTCCAGGTACCATTTTGCCTGGAATAATCCAATTGGCTAAATTTCCTTCTTCATCTACTTCTAAAGCACCAAGGACAGTAACATCAACATGTCCACCTCTAATTAGTGCAAAAGACATAGAACTATCAAAGAATGAGCCCTCAGGAACTACTGTTACATACTCTCCACCTGCATTAGTTAAATCCGAATCTTCTTGTCCTGGTTTTGCTTTTGGACCCATGCCAACAATACCATTTTCAGATTGAAAAGTAATCTGCATTTCCTTTGGAACATAATTTGCCACTAAAGTTGGAAGCCCTATACCAAGATTTACAAGCTGCCCATCTTTTAATTCTTTAGCAACTCTTTTAGCAATAATTTCTTTTGCGAGCTTGCTATCTGTAATCAATTAAACTGCCTCCTTTATGATATAATTTACAAGTACACCAGGAGTCATTATATCTTCTATGTTTAATTGTTCACATTTTACCAAGTCTTCTGCTTCCATTATTACTGTTTTTGCAGCCATTGCAATATAAGGATTAAAATTTTTGGTAGTTGCTTTATAGCAAGTATTCCCAAATTCATCTACTATACTGCCTTTTACAAGTGATACATCTGCCTTTAATGGAAGTTCCAATAAATAATCTTTATTATTTATTGAAATTTTTCTTTTTCCATTTTCTAAAATAGTTCCTAGCCCAGTTGGTGTTAATACGCCACCTAGACCAGATCCGGCTGCACGGATTCTTTCAATTAATGTTCCTTGTGGAGAAAGTTCTACTTCCATTTCACCAGAATTCATTCTTCTTCCAGTCTCAGGATTGGTTCCAATATGTGAGGCTATGACTTTCTTTACTTGACCATTTACAACTAATTTGCCTATACCTTTATCTGGAAAACCTGTATCATTTGCAATGATGGTTAAATCCTTTATATTTAAATCAACCAACATATCAATTATGGTGTCAGGTGTTCCACAATCTAAAAAGCCACCAATCATAATTGTCATTCCATCTTTGAAAATAGATTTTAAATCTTCTAGTTTAACTATTTTATTCACATTAATATCTCCTTTCTAATAGTGTAAAGATTTTGAGAGTAATTTAAGCAGGTACTGCAATACAAGTAAATGTATTGCTACATTAAAAAGTTTAACCTGCTAGGACACATCTTCTTTGTCTTGTGAAATTTCTTGCAGAGGTTATACCTTCACCTGTAGGTCCAGCAATAGTAAAGGTTGTAAATCCTTCTGCACCAAAACCTACACCTGCAAATGATTTAGCATTCTTTACAAAAATAGTTGTATCTATTTCTTTTTCAAATCTACTTAAGTTATCAATATTTCTTGAATAGATGTATGCACTATGTTTTTTGTTTTGTTCTGCTATTTTTGCACACTCTATAGCTTCATCAATATCTTTAACTCTTACAATTGGAAGTATTGGCATCATAAGTTCTGTCATTACAAAAGGATGAGTTACATCCACCTCGCATATTATACATTTGACATCAGTAGTTGATTCTACATCTATTTGATCTAAAAATAATTTCGCATCTTTTCCTACCCATTTTTTATTTATAGTATATTCTGTTTTTTTATTGAAATTATTACTTTCCTCATCTTGCTTTAGTAGTACTAAATCTAATAGTCTTGATACTTGATCTTTATTTAGAAGTACAGAATTGTTTTGAATCATATTATTTATTAAATCATTTGCTATATTTTCAAAAACAAACACTTCTTTTTCTGCAATACAAGGTAAATTGTTATCAAAAGAACAACCTTCTATAATACTTTTGGCAGCGTTCTCTATATCTGCAGTATCGTCTACTATAACAGGTGGATTTCCAGCACCAGCACCTATAGCTTTTTTACCTGAATTTAAGAGTGTATTTATTAATCCAGGGCCACCAGTCCCACATAAAAGTTTTATATATGGATGTTTCATAATTACATCTAAGGATTCCATAGTTGGATTTTCAACAGTAGTTACTAAATTTTCTGGACCACCAGATGAAATGATAGCTCTATTTATCATATCTACAGCAAAAGAAACACATTTTTTTGCACTTGGATGACCATTAAACACAACAGAATTTCCGGCAGCTATCATACCTATACTATTGCATATAACAGTTTCAGTTGGATTTGTAGAAGGTGTTATTGCACCTATGACACCATAAGGAGACATCTCTACTACTGTAAGTCCTTGATCTCCAGACCAAGCTGTAGTAGTTAGATCTTCTGTACCAGGAGTATATTTAGCTGCCAATTCATGTTTTAATACTTTATCTTCATAACGTCCCATTTTTGTTTCTTCTAAAATCATTTTTGCTAGTATTTCTTTATTTTCCAGTGCAGCCTTTCTTATACTGTTTATAAGTCGTTCTCTATCATCTTTTGTGTAAGAAAGAGTTAGAGCTTTTTGTGCACACATTGCTTTTGAAATTGCAACTTCAACTTCTTTGAATACTCCTAAACATGAACCATCATTGTTAGCCTGCTTAATTTTGGTACCTTCAATATTTGTTATTACATTTAAATCTTCGATTTGTGGTGATACTAATACATCTTTACTCATAGTTTTCCTCCTTAATAAAAATAAATCAACATTAAAAAAACTTGATTCAATTCATTATAAACATGTTATAGCGAAAAAAATGTTTTAATGTTGTACAAATAGAATATTATCACTAATTTTCATAAAATCAACCTATAAATACAATAAATGTAATAGGAGGAAATAAAAACGTTGTCAAATTACGCGTAGGTGAGATATTTTTCATGTAAGTTGTAAATAAGAGCTATATGATGCTTTTTCTAAGAATTTAGAATTTTTAGAAAATTAGATTATATTTTGAATGCCACAGGTTATATATGTGATTATAAAGAGCTTTTAGCTATGAATATGACTTGTTTAAGAGTGTCCTGATTTACATATAATAGATTATGTTATTTTTAAAAATATACATTATGGCATTTGAAAAAAAGTGAAAAGAATACTAAAATGAAAATAAGTTCAAATACATTAAGAGTGAGAAAAGTTTAAGGAGGTAATAATCAATTATGGAAGAAAAAATAGAAAGACAAAGGGCTTGGGATTTACTTTGCAAATATAATAAAAATGATGCACTTAGAAAGCATGGTCTAGCAGTTGAAGGGGCAATGAGACATTTTGCAAAATTATATAATGAAGATGAAGAGGTATGGGGAGTTATAGGACTTCTTCATGATATTGATTATGAAATGTACCCAGAAGAGCATTGTATAAAATCACAGGAAATAATGAAAAATGAAAACCTGCCAGAAAGCTATATAAGAGCAGTAGCATCTCATGGATATAATATTGTTGTAGATATAAAACCAGAAAGCAATGCAGAAAAGGTATTATATACAATAGATGAACTTACAGGACTTATAAGTGCAGCTGCATTAATGAGACCATCTAAAAGCGTTATGGATTTAGAAGTAAGTTCAGTAAAAAAGAAATTTAAATCAAAAGGGTTTGCAGCGGGAGTTGATAGAGAGGTAATTTTAAATGGTTGCACAATGATTGAGATGGAATTAGATAGGGTCATTGAAAATACTATTTTGGGGATGAGAGATGTAGCTGAGGAAATTGGGTTATAGTTTATATATATAATATTTATATATCCAATGAAGTTTAGGATAATGAATGGTGAACCGTACCATAGGTGAATGATATATTTACTAAAATTAGATATATTAATTTAAACTGGGTATTATTGGTTATTGACATTAAACCCACGAAAATCTAAAGCTTTTTTCGTGGGTTGTTTTGATGTATTTAGTATTAAGTTAATTTATAAGAATAGGGGGTTTTGAATAGAATGAAAAATAAAATATTTAAGCATAGATAGAATAGTAATGTTGGAAGCAAAAAATATTTATTATTTTGATTCAAGTAATTCTTCAGCTATATCTTGGGAGGTCATAAAAATATCAATATAGCCACTTTTTAAAACTGCTTTTGTTGCTTCTATTTTTTCCTTACCAGTGGAAAATGCAATAGTAGTACTCTTAGAAAGCTCATTAAGTAATACTCCAATAGAACGTAAACTTAATTCAGTATCTAAAATTTGTCCATCTTTTGAAAGGTAGGAGGTGCAGATTGATGCAACAGCATTTTGAGCAGTCAGTTTAGTAATATCACCTCTTGAAAATGCACCACAAAGGTATGTAGTAGAAGATAAATTTATCTCACCGATACCAACAAGTGCAATATTACACGCTTTCCCTTTTGCAAGTGTTTGTGAAATAGAAGGTTCTTTTTTTATAAGATTACATGTCTCTTCGCTTTGAAGAACAATAGGTGCATTCATGAGGCTATAGTCTCCCCCTGTTTTGTATGCAAAGTTTTCAGCAATTGCATTCGCATGCCATTTATGCCCTCCTGATCCTATATTTCCCACCAAGGGAACAAAATTTAAACCTTGCCTTGTGAGCCTGTGTGCAAAATTTGAAATAGATGCAATGGTGCGTCCACTCATAACACCTATAATAGAATTATCAGTAAAATATTTATCAAGCTGATCAGCACAGCATTCACCTAATTTCTCAATTGCTTCCTCTGTATTTTGATATGGAAAATTAAATACGAAAGCTTCTTTTAATGAATACTTTTCTATAATTTTCTTTTCTAATTCAAATTCCTGTGAGTACGGATTATTTATTGTAAATTCAACAATATGATTTTCTTTAGCAAAATTAAGCATTCTACACACCTGGGGTTTAGATATACCAAGTGATAAAGAAATATCTTTTTGACTCATATTATCTTCATAAAATAATTTGCATATTTTCGTAACAAGACGTTTATTATCGTAGATTGCCATGTTTATTCTCCCTTATGTTTACTATGAGTGAAATATATTTCAGTAATTGAAATATATTCTAAAAATATTGTACTATAAAAAAAAGGATTTGTAAAAGAAAGGAATGAAAGCTTATGCAAAATAAAAAATATGGAGAATTTGGTGGACAATATGTTTCTGAATCTCTTATGAACACATTAAAAGAGTTGGAGTATGGTTATAATGAAGCAATAAATGATCCTAAATTTTGGGGAGAATATGATTATTATATGAAGGATTATGTAGGAAGGGAAAATCCTTTATATTTTGCTTCAAAACTTAGTTCAAAATATGGGCCAAAAATATATCTTAAAAGAGAAGATTTAAACCATACAGGTGCTCATAAAATTAATAATGTTATTGGTCAAATTCTTTTAGCAAAACGTATGGGAAAGAAAAAAGTTATAGCAGAAACAGGTGCGGGACAACATGGTGTTGCTACTGCAACAGGTGCTGCACTATTTGATATGGAATGTAAGGTATATATGGGAACAGAAGATATTAAGAGACAAAAGCTTAATGTTCTAAGAATGGAAATGCTTGGTGCAACAGTTATTCCAGTAACATCTGGAAGTAATACATTAAAGGATGCTACAAATGAGGCTATCAGAACTTGGTCAAAGGAAGCAGAAGATACATTTTATGTTTTAGGTTCTACACTTGGACCACATCCATATCCTGAAATGGTTAAAAAGTTCCAAAGTATTATTAGTAAAGAAGCTAAAAAGCAAATTTTAGAAAAGGAAGGAAGACTGCCTTCAGCTGTTGTAGCATGCTGTGGGGGAGGATCTAATTCAATGGGGATGTTTGCTGAATTTATTGATAAGCCAGATGTAAAATTATATGGTGTTGAAGCAGCAGGAAAAGGAATCGAAACAGGATATCATGCAGTAGCAATGTCAGAAAAAAGGGTTGGAGTATTACATGGCATGAGATCATATCTTTTACAGGATGAAGCTGGAAATATTAATTTAGCATATTCTATTTCAGCAGGTCTTGATTATCCAGGAATAGGACCAGAACATGCTTATCTTGACAGTATAGGGCGTGTTACATATGATAGTGTGACAGATACGCAGGCAATGGAAGCACTTTTGGAATTATGCAAAATGGAAGGAATTATACCAGCCATTGAAAGTGCCCATGCATTAGCATATTTGCCTAAGCTTTGTAAGACACTTACAAGTGATGATATTGTAATACTTTGTTTGTCAGGCCGTGGTGATAAAGATGTTAATACAATTGCAGAATATATGGAAAATAGAGGGGATAATTTAAATGAATAGGATTGAAAAAAGACTTAAAGAGTTAGAAAAAGAAAATAAAAAAGCTTTTGTTACCTATATGACAGCTGGGCTTCCTGATATGAAAAGGACAGGAGAAATTATAAAAATTCAGGCAGAAGTGGACATTGATATTGTTGAACTTGGAATTCCATTTTCCGATCCAGTAGCTGATGGTCCTGTAATTCAGGATGCTTCTTATAAGTCTATTCAGAAGGGAACAAACCTTAAAGGAATATTTGAACTTGTAAAGGAGGTTCGAAAAGACTGTGAAGTTCCTATTGTATTTATGTTATATTACAATACAATCTTATATTATGGTGTTGAAAATTTTATAAATAAATGTATAGAATGTGGTGTTGATGGAATGATTATTCCAGATCTTCCGTATGAAGAAACATTTGAAATAAAGGAATTCACAGATAAAATTGAAAATGCACCATATTTAATTCCATTAGTATCACCTGTTTCAAAAGAAAGAATTCCAATCATTGTTAATGAGGCAAAAGGATTTGTATATTGTGTTTCTTCTATGGGAGTAACCGGACAAGATGCAGACTTCCATAAAGAGATAAAAAATTATCTCAAAATGGTTAAAAGCACATCAAAAATACCAGTTATGATGGGATTTGGTATTCGTACAGCAAAAGATGCGCAGGACTATATAGATATCATAGATGGATGTATTGTTGGTTCACATTTTATAAATATTATGGAAAAAAGCAATTATGATACTGATACAATAAAAGAATATATAACTACATTTAAGGCAGAATTGAATGTATGATAAAAATGCGTTAATTTGCATAAATAAGTCGCAGAGAAGGTAGAATATGAAAAATATTAAGGAAAAATATTTAGCAAACGGATGGGATTTTTTTACTGATCGATATTATGAAGTCCTACATGCTATAAATAGTACTGATTACACAAATGCTGAAAGGGCAAAAACATTTAGGGAATCAGATGAAACTTCATTATATCAAAATATTGCAATAGAGATTACACAAGAAAATCATTGCCAATTAGCATGTGAGTGGTGTTACATAAATCAGATGGAAAAAAAGGATATAAATAAACCACTTAGTTTTGAAATTGTAAAAAATATTATTGATAAAATTGTTCATTATTCAAAAGAAATCAATCAAAAACTATTTTCTAATATTGTTTTTATAGGAGGTGAACCTACTTTAAATAATGATTTAGAAAAAATGATTTTATATTCTCTAGAAAACAATTTAAAGCCAATAGTTGTTTCCAATTCATTAAAATTAGCTAATATGGATTATGCAAGAAAAGTTTGTATTGAAGGAGTAACAATAACAACACATATACCTTTTTATAAAAACGAATATGAATATGATGATAAATTAGATGAGTTATGTAAATGTAAAGGTTACTCTTGCAAACTAAGCAAAGCCATCGATAATATGTTGGAGATTAGAAACTCAGTAAAGAATTTTGATATAATAGGTGAGTTTGTTGTTAATAAAGCAACAATAGGTTATGCATATAATTCTTATAAATATTGTCGTAAAAACAATATAAATCCTTTTTTTGAATTGATGAGAATATCTGATGATTCTATTAATAATAAAAACTTATTATTAGAACAAAATGATATTATTGAATTATCTAACAAACTATATGAATACGATATAGAAAATAATATTATCACAAACAACAATATTATAGATAAAGTGCGATACTTTCTTCCTCCAACAATTAATAATCCATGTACAATTATACAAAATAGTGTACATATTAAATTTACTAAAGATGGATTTGGTGATGTAGCTTCATGTTGTGGACAAGATGTTTTTCATGGAAACATTCAATTAGATAGTTTAGAAGAAATACTAAAAAATAAAGAAAATACAATGATTTTTTCTAAACAAAACAAATATATTGAAGGGCCATGTTCAGTATGTGAGTTATATTCTAAAGTTGACTGCCAAGGCGGTTGCAGGGGAAATGCGAAAAAAATATATGATTGTCCTAAGTCATCAGATCATCAATGTATATTTATTAAGGCAGAAACTAAATCAAATATAAAAGAAATGGTAAGAAAAGATTGTAACTCATGTGAAATAACAAATTGCAGCAATAATGCAAGTTATAATCGTATTAAACTGGTTGAAAATTAAAATAAGTTAAGTGCCTTAAATTTTAGATTTGCTAGTATTTAAGACACTTTTTATACTTAAAAAAGTATAATAATTTCATTGAATTTTAATAAGTTTACGCAATATTATAATAAAAATAGTCAGAAGGAAATTAGTTATAAAGTTCATCTAATATATCTTTTAAGATGTATATTCTAATAATCTTTTCCCAGTAAAAGATGAAGAACATTTTGTAATACCATCGGGATACCCCATATATATAAGATCTCCGCCGTTAAAGCCACCTAAGGGGCCTAAATCAATAATCCAGCCAGCATTGCACATTATACTTAAATTATGTTCTAGTACGATAACTGTTTTTCCTTTATTAATTAATTTATTAAATAGCTGCATCAGTTTTCTTATGTCTAACTCATGTAAACCTGTGCTAGGTTCATCTAATATATAAATTTCGCCGGTATTATTTAAAAGAGCTACAGCAATTTTTAATCTCTGAAGTTCTCCGCCTGACAGAGTGTCAAGAGATTGTCCAAGTTTAATATAACCTAGGTTTGTTTCACAAATAGTGTATAATATTTTTTTAAGCTCCTTATCGATAAAAACTTCTAAAGCCTCATCAATTGAGAGATTAAGAATATCACTTATTGTGTATCCGTTATACTTATAATTCGATATTTCTTGCTTGTATCGTGTCCCTTCACATAATTCACAAGTCTCTTCAACATCATCCATAAAAGCCAAATCTGTTTTTATTATACCTTTACCCTTACACAAAGGACAGGCGCCTTCTCCAATAAAGCTAAATAATGAAGGTGGCTTACTGTTTGCTTTACTAAAGATGGTTCTAATTTTATCAAAGAAGCCAACGTAAGTAGCTAATATTGAACGAGAAGAGGTATAAATTTTTTTTTGGTCTAAGAGTATACTATTGGGATACTTATTACGGAAAAGACGTGTAATTAATGTACTTTTACCGGAACCTGCTACTCCAGTTACAACTGTTAAGGCATTCTTAGGTATTTTTATAGAGATATTCTTTAAATTGAACATTTTTGCATTATTAACTTCATAGAAATTATAAAATTTTTTATTTACTATAGTTATATTATGTTTTTTAGATAAAGCAGCACCAGTAGCGGTATTGCTATTTAATAGCTGTAGATATGTTCCCTGAAAAGTGATTTTACCACCGTTAATTCCCGATTCTGGTCCCATATCAATAATGTGATCTGCTATCTTTATCACATCAGGATCGTGTTCGACGATTATAACCGTATTGCCTTTTTCTTTAAGCCCTTTGAATATCTTATTTATACCAGTAATATCATGAGGATGTAATCCAATACTAGGTTCATCAAATATATATAGAATATCGCTCAGACTGCTATTTAAATGTTTTGACATTTTAATACGTTGAGATTCTCCACCAGACAAGGTATTAGTCGTACGATTTAGTGTAAGATAATCTAATCCAACTTCTTCTAATGTACTTAAACGCTTCAGAATATCATCAATAACTGTCTGAACTTTGGATTCATGGATTGTTTGAAGAAAAGATTTTAATTCATTTATTGGCATTTCAGCACAATCGCCAATTGATTTCTCTTTGATTTTGCAGGATAGAATAATATCATTAAGACGTTTTCCATTACAATGAGGGCAAATTTGTTCATCGACAAGTTGTTCAAGCTCTTTTTTATATTGTTTTTGATCTTTTTCTAAAAAGGAACTTCTAATTCTTGGGATAAGCCCTATATACTTCGCTGTCTTATGCCAATTGCTTGTGGGATTATCAGGAGTTTTTTCCTCTTCATAAAGGAGAGTATTAAGTTTTAAATCTGAGTAGTCTTTAATTGGTTTTTGAATATCGAAATAACCAGACTCTGTATAACGGCTTAATCGCCATCCACCTGGCTGGAAAGTAGGAAATTGAATAGCACCATTATTTAAACTTTTATCAAAATTTATTAGTTTATGAATATCAATATCTTTGATTACTCCTAATCCTTGGCAATAAGGACACATACCATTTGTATTGTTGAAAGAAAAATTCATTGAGTAACCAACAAAAGGGGTTCCGCCTCTAGAAAAGAGAAGACGCAACAAGGTATATATATCAGTGACTGTACCAACAGTTGATCGTGCATTTCCACCTATTTTCTTTTGATCTATAATGATAGAGACAGGAAGATTATTAATCTTTTCAACATTAGGTCTGCCATAGTGGGGTAATAATTGTTGAATGTAAGAGGAATATGTATCATTTAACATTCTTTGAGATTCAGCAGCCAATGTATCAAAAATTAGTGAAGACTTCCCAGAACCAGATAAACCCGTAATTATAGTGATTTTCTTTTTTTGAATATTTACTGATATATCCTTAAGATTATTTTCGTTTGCATGAAAGATTTCAATCATTTCTCCTGTCATATTAGTCCCTTCTTTCTTTAAAAACTTTGCTTACTTTAAGGCATAGTTCAGCAAAAAGTGTTTGCTCATTTGAAGTTAAAGCATATGATGCAATTTCAGCTAAATGTTCATGTCCTTTTTGTATTTCTTTTAAAAATTTGAATCCTTTATCTGTTAATACTGTCCAAAGCTCTCTTGCATCAGAGTTACTTTTTTCTTGTTTTACATAGCCCATCTCTTTAAGAGATTTTAAACCTTTAGATATTTTAGAACGTGAAACACCTAAGTTATTACTTAATTCTGCAGGACGGCTTCCATTTGTATGATATAGAGATTCTAATAAATCATACTGAAACCAAGACATATTCTCTGTATTTATCTTATTTCTTTCAGCAACAAGTTCACATTGAAGTCGTGATAATCCTTCTTCTAATTTAGAATTATATAATTGTTTATTCATATAGTACGTATCTCCTTAATATTAAGAAATAGTTTCTTTTCGGAAACTATTTTAGCACTTTGATGAAATGATTGCAATATGGAAATCATTTTTAATGAAATTAAACATGTAACCAGGAAAAATTCATCCAATAAGATTAGAATTAACTATACTTATTTTATTTTAGAAAGGGAGTATTATTTTGAGAGAAATACAAAAACAATTTATAAATTATAATAGGTCTGTTAGAAGTGTGAATTTCAATTTTATAGTTATACACGATAGGAGATCCAGGAGTAAGTGCACAGAATGAACAAAAATATTTTGGTAGCTAGGAGTAATCTATTATTGCTTATTTTATTTAAAATAAATTGAATAATCTAATATGTTATACAATCAGAATAAAGTTTTCAGCTTAGGAGTACGATAAATTTAATATTAAATTGGCAAAGCAGTTGAAAAACTGTGACGCAAAGCTAAAGGACCTTTTCCTTTAAAGGATGGTAGCCAGTTGCAAGTCTTTGCCTATTTGAAATGAATAGGAGGAAAATAAAATGAGTAAAAAAATTTTAATTTGTGATGACACTAAATTTATGAGAGTCATGTTAAAAAATTCTTTGGAAAAAGAGGGTTATCAAATAATTGATGAGGCAGAAAATGGAGAAATATTAATTGAAAAATATAAGCAGTTAAATCCTGATTTAATATTAATTGATATTACAATGCCTGTAATGGATGGGATTAGTGCACTTTCATCCATCATGGAAATTGACCCCAATGCAAAGGCGATTATGTGTTCTGCAATGGGACAAGATGATATTGTTATTAAGGCTATTAAAGCTGGGGCTAAAGATTTTATTGTTAAACCATTTAAAACTGAAAGATTAATAGAATCTGTTAAAAAAGTATTAGGAAATTGAAAAGAATATTGATATGTTAATATATGCGAAATACTTAAGTATTTTATATTGTATCAAGCAGTGCAGTTGTTACATGAAATATAGAAGAAAAATAACTTATATATAACAACTATATTTAAGGCATATTATTCTTAAAGAACTAAATCGCTAAAAGCGACGGCTTGGTTTAGTGATTAAATAAAAGTTTATATGGAAAAAATAAGAAGTGAAGTTCTTTCTCAAGGAACTTCACTTCGCGCATTTTACACGCCTTTTAAAAGGAGTGATAAAATGTATCAAAAAATCGAAAAAATGATTAAAGATTTAGAATTGCGTGGACATAGCCAAGCTACTATTAAAAATATGGTTTGCACTATGAATGCTTTTTCTAGATTTTATAACAAGTCGCCTGAATTATTAGGCGAACCTGAAAACATTAATTATTTATAGTATTGCATAAAAACAAAGAAATTATGTAGAGGAACTGTAAATTATATTAATAGCACTCTAAAATTCTTTTATGTTGTAACACTTGAAGGATCATGGAGTGATTTAAGAGTTCCAAGATTTAGATATGATAAGAAATTACCTAAATATTTAACAAAAGAAGAAGTAAAACTTTTATTAGAATCTACTACTTATTTAAAGCATAAAGCAATATTATCAACTATATATTCTGCTGGCTTACGCGTTAGCGAGGTTATAAACTTAAGAATATCTGATATTATGAGCAAAGAAATGAAGATCAGAGTTAGAAATGGTAAACGAAATAAAGAAAGATATACTTTATTATCTCAAAAAGATTTAGAGTTACTAAGGGTATATTGAAAGAAGTTTCGTTATAAAAATTATTCTCCAGATGACTATTTATTTATATCTAGACTAACAAAAAATAAATTAACTAATCGCGGTGTACAAAAGGCTATGGAAAAAGCAATGCAAAAAGTTAGAATGACTAAAAAAGCTACTATTCATACTTTAAGACATTCTTTTGCTACACATTTAATGAATGATGGTGTTGAACTTGCTAATATTCAAACATTAATGGGACATTCTAATATTAAAACAACTTCAATATATTTACATGTAAAAGATTATCAGATATTAAATATAAGAAGTCCTTTAGATACATTAGATTAGGTTTATGAATTCACTTCAAGGTATTATTAAATTACATGGAGAAGCGTATACTAAATCAAAAAAGTTACCATCTAATATTCTAAAAGCATTATATTCCATTAAAGATTGTAGAACTGCTGCGCTTGGCGACCATGTATATGAATGCGATGAATGTGGAGAAACTAAGATTTCATATAATGCATGTAGAAATCGACATTGCCCAAAATGTCAGGCTTATGCAAAAGAAATGCCTGGTTGTTATAAAATATGCCTTAAAGAGCATACTAAAGTTGTATTAGAAATGTTACACGTATAATCTAAATATAGCTTGGAGGAGGTTTTTATGTATGTCTGAAAATATTTCTATTTCTGGGCAGGTCCAAGGGTATGATAAGGTGCCGATTTTTAACATTAAAGTGTTGGCATATAACGATCAGCAGTATGTGCACCACGTTTACACGAATGAAGAGGGTAGATACCAGTTTTCTATACCGTCTGGTACACCAATTAGCGTGTGTTTCAATACTCATTGGTCGATCACAAATGCAAAGGAATGGCATCCATCTGTAGTTGCAAACATAGACACCAAGAAAGATATTGTACTTAATCGTTTTCTCATGCGGGTTGGCACGAGTGCCGGTCCGACAGCTGATATTGATGCGCTCACCGCTTACCAGTTCTGTGCAATGTGGACTGATATAGATACCGATTCGGATCGAATCTATGCCGAGTACACAGCTTTTCGTCTGTCCCAAATGAAGCTACCTCTACGTGAGCTTGAGGAATTTCGGGGAAAGCTGGAAGAATTTTTCTTGAAAAAGTCTAAATCTTCATGATTGTAGCTCGAATTTGGACAATTGTCATGGAATATCTCTAGATAGGTGTCCAAAGAATAACCTAATTAAACAGCATGTCCTTTCAATTATCCAAGCCCTTTAGGGCTTGGGCAATGCAGGCAATATAATTAAAGAAAAATGCAAGCTTTTAAACTATAACTATCTGTTTATATATGTTTACTGAATAGCAGGGACTTTATACTTATATATAATTTATAAAGCTTGTATTTTTTATCTTTTGTTTGAGAGAAGCGAGTTAAAAATAAGGGAATAGGCAAGCTAAATAAACGTATGACAACAGTTTATTTATACTAGATAAACATATTTTTATTTAAATATGATAGGGGATTAATTTTAGTTTGTTTATTCCTTCCTTAGTGTATATAGAAACATTAATCATGAGCTTTAAGGCGTAGCCTTTAAGCCTGCTACCACACTAGGAGACTTTATAGAGGAAAGTGTCAATGCAATGCCCTGGAGCGAAGCGGAAGGGGATTACGGATTGACTCTTTCTGGAGTTGGAATTTATAAGTTCATTTTGAGCATGCAATTAGGATAAGGGAAACATTAACTTATGAGAGTAGCGAGCATAATTAAAAGATATTAATTAATTCAAGCTGAAAAAATATATGCTAGAATGTAAACTTTAATTGTAGAGAGTGTTTTCTGTATAAAGTTTCTATTGTTTGAAGTATATTAATATAGTCTTTTTCTACATTTCTAATTGCTAATCTTTTAATTGATTTTGATATTAAAATTAATACCCGCTCCCATAAACGACTGTTTATAGGAGTGGGTATTTCAATAAAAAACATTCTATTATTACATAATATGTAAAGTGGCCCATTTTTACATGAATGGTTATTTTACGCCAATATACGCTTTAGTTCTGTCATAAAAATTTACAAATCACTTATTTTACTCGTAGAACCTGTTCTACTTGAATACGATTAGGATCGATAATTTTATTCCATGATTGAAGCTGAGCCACGGTATCGCCAAATTTCGCGGCGATTCCACTTAGAGTATCACCAGATTTAACGGTATATGTGGTGCCTCTAGGAGTAGTGCCTGCAGAATTTCCTGTTACTTTAAGAATCTGTTCTACTCGAATACGATCAGGGTTGCTAATTCCATTCCATGATTGAAGCTGGGCCACGGTAACGCCAAACTTCGCAGC
>Ga0079104_1000487_pt1 | contig 43465 bp, 35 predicted proteins | sample MedtruBG_FD_76829 | JGI IMG/M metagenome (GOLD analysis project Ga0079104, IMG submission 76829) | Root nodule microbial communities of legume samples collected from California, USA - Medicago truncatula BG | ecosystem: Host-associated > Plants > Roots > Nodule | place: USA: California...
GTCATCGATCACCACGGAGCTGGTGTATTTTTCGCCACCGTGCACGATGCGGTGACCAATTGCGGTCAGCTGTGCAGACAGTTCTGGTTTTTGTGCCAGAATAGTGTTAACGATAAAGTTCAGTGCTTCACTGTGAGCGGCACCTGCACCTAAAGCAGCTTCTTGTTTACCACCGTCCATTTTCCATTTGATACGCGCTTCAGGAAGATGGAAGCATTCGGCTAAACCAGAGAGGTACTCTTCACCGTTCAGTGCATCGATGATTGCAAATTTCAGTGAGGAGCTACCGCAGTTCAGAACCAGTACTAACTTACTCGACATGGAAGTACCTATTTTTGATACGTGGCTAAAAAAACGTCAGTGAGTCTTTCAGCGTAGCGCATGTTGACGCTGACATTTATGATTAACATCATGCCAGAACGATTTTTTTGGCACGATGAAAGAGAATACGGTTGAGTTTATGCCATTTTGGCCCCATAAGAGGAATTGGCATACTGGGCGTTACATTGACGACGTTGCGTTCATCGTCTACGGCCCACTCAGGCGGGCACAGAATACCCGATACTGGGTAGCGATGACAAAATATTTTGAACGTTGTCATGAGCAGTTGTTGTTTTGCACAAATTTTTTAATTTTTATATGTGAAGTTGAGGTAATGCCATGAACACACCTGAGAATCGCCCCGTGAGCTTTTTCAGTTTGTTTCGCCTGGGACAGCACTATTCGAAGACCTGGCCTATGGAAAAAAGCCTCGCTCCTGTCTTTATCGATAACCGTGTCATTCGCGCCACCCGCTACGCGATCCGCATTATGCCTCCCGTTGCCGTCTTTACGCTCTGCTGGCAGATCGCCCTTGGCGGCCAGCTGGGTCCTGCGGTAGCCACCGCGCTCTTTGCGCTGAGTCTGCCGCTGCAGGGGCTGTGGTGGTTGGGCAAGCGCTCCGTTACGCCGCTGCCGCCGGGAGTTTTACACTGGTTCTATGAAGTGCGCGGTAAATTACAGGATGCTGGCCAGACGATGGCCCCGGTTACCGGCAAACCGGACTACCAGGCACTAGCTGATACGCTTAAGCGCGCATTTGGTCAGCTCGACAAAACTTTCCTGGATGATTTGTAATTCACCCCTGATTGCGAATATAAAAGAAGGCACATAGTTTATGTGCCTCTTTTTTTTCCGACGTGATACGGAGTGTAAGATGGAAATGACCAATGCCCAACGGCTGATTTTATCGAATCAGTACAAAATGATGACGATGCTCGATCCCACCAACGCCGACCGCTACCGTCGCCTGCAAACCATCGTCGAGCGCGGCTTTGGCCTGCAAATGCGCGAGCTGGACCGCGAGTTTGGCGAGCTGCCGGAGGAGACCTGCCGCACCGTTATCGACATCATGGAGATGTATCACGCGCTGCATGTCTCCTGGACCAACCTGAAAGATGCCCAATCTATTGACGAGCGCCGGGTAACCTTCCTGGGCTTCGATGCCGCCACCGAATCGCGCTACCTCAGCTATGTGCGCTTTATGGTGAACACCGAAGGGCGCTACACCGACTTTGACGCCGGCACACACGGCTTTAATGCCCAGACCCCGATGTGGGAAAAGTACCAGCGCATGCTGGGGGCATGGCACGCCTGCCCGCGCCAGTACCATCTGAGCGCTAACGAAATTAACCAGATCGTCAATGCCTGATCGCCGCAGGCAAATACATAAAAATGGGTAACAACCGTTCATCCTATTGATTTAGCCCCGCCTGAGCGGGGCTTTTTTATGGCAAACTGCCTGTATCCCCGCAATGAACAAGGATACGTTGTGAACGGTGAACTGATTTGGGTGCTGTGTTTACTGGCGATCGCTGTAGTACTCTTTGCCACCGGCAAGGTTCGCATGGATGCTGTCGCGCTGCTGGTCATTATAGCCTTCAGCCTGAGCGGTACCCTGACCCTCAGCGAGGCCTTCTCTGGCTTTAGCGATCCCAACGTCATTCTTATTGCCGCCCTGTTTATTATCGGCGATGGCCTGGTGCGTACCGGGGTCGCTACCAGCATGGGGGCGTGGTTGGTGAACGTGGCGGGCAGCAGCGAAATCAAAATGCTGGTTCTGCTGATGCTTACCGTCGCCGGGCTGGGGGCTTTTATGAGCTCCACCGGGGTGGTTGCCATCTTTATTCCGGTAGTGCTCAGCGTCTCGATGCGGATGCAGATCTCCCCGTCGCGCCTGATGATGCCCCTCAGCTTTGCTGGCCTCATCAGCGGTATGATGACGCTGGTAGCTACGCCGCCTAACCTGGTGGTGAACAGCGAGCTGCTGCGCGAAGGGCTGCCGGGCTTTGGCTTTTTTAGCGTGACCCCGCTGGGGATCGTTATTCTGCTGCTGGGCATCGTCTATATGCTGGTGATGCGTGTTGCCCTGAAGAGTGAGGGGCAGGCGGGACAGCATGACGGCTGGAAGCGGCGCACTTTTCGCGATCTGATCAAAGAGTACCGCCTGACCGGACGCGCCCGGCGGCTGGCTATCCGTCCCGGCTCGCCGATGGTGGGCCAGCGCCTCGACGATCTTAAACTGCGCGAGCGCTACGGGGCAAACGTCATTGGCGTAGAGCGCTGGCGGCGCTTTCGCCGGGTGATCGTTAACGTCAACGGCGTGTCGGAGTTTCGCGCCGGGGATGTATTGCTGATTGATATGTCCGCCGCCGACATCGATCTGCGCGATTTTTGCAGCGAACAGCTGCTGGAGCCGATGATCCTGCGCGGCGAATACTTCTCCGACCAGGCGCTGGACGTCGGCATGGCGGAGGTGTCGCTGATCCCTGACTCGGAGCTGATTGGCAAAACCGTACGCGAAATTGGTTTTCGTACCCGCTACGGCCTGAACATGGTCGGCATTAAGCGTGACGGGAGCGCGATTAGCGGGCCGGTGGTGGATGAACCCTTACAGCTAGGGGATATTTTTCTGGTGGTCGGCAACTGGAAGCTGATCGGCCAGATGGCACAGAAGGGGCGCGACTTTGTGGTGCTGAATATGCCCATCGAGGCCGGAGACGCCTCGCCCGCCCACAGCCAGGCGCCTCACGCCATCTTCTGCCTGCTGCTGATGGTTGCCCTGATGCTGACCGATGAGATCCCTAATCCCGTCGCGGCGATTATCGCCTGCCTGCTGATGGGTAAGTTTCGCTGCATTGATGCCGCCAGCGCCTATAAAGCGATCCACTGGCCGAGCATTATCCTGATTGTCGGCATGATGCCGTTCGCGCTGGCGCTGCAAAAAACCGGCGGCGTCGACCTGGTGGTGAAAGGGCTCATGGAGTTTGGCGGCGGCTACGGGCCGTACATGATGCTGCTCTGCCTGTTTATCATGTGCGCCACCATTGGGCTGTTTATCTCGAATACCGCCACGGTGGTGCTGATGGCACCAATTGCACTGGCAACGGCCAAGTCGATGGGCGTTTCGCCGTATCCTTTTGCCATGATGGTCGCCATGGCCGCCTCGGCCGCCTTTATGACCCCGGTCTCTTCTCCGGTTAACACCCTTGTGCTGGGACCCGGCAACTATACCTTCAGCGATTTCGTGAAGATCGGCGTGCCGTTCACGCTGATTGTGATGGTGGTGTGCGTGGTGCTGATCCCGATGCTGTTCCCGTTTTAATTTTCCCCGGTGGCGCTGCGCTTACCGGGGAGACAAAATGATTACAACGGCGAATCCTGGCTTATCTCATCTAATGAGAGATGAAAACTGGGCACAAATACGGCCATAAAGTAGTCCATCTCCGGGCTACGGCGGGCGGCCAGCGTCTTTTCCAGGCGTGATTTTGCCAGCGAAAACTCGTTGTTGCCAGCGGAGAGCTCCTCCAGGCACTTCAGGTAGGCGCAGAGGGCATCGGCCTGCTTCACCAGCGACGTCTCCTCTTCGCTATAGCGATGCTCGTCGATCAGCCCGGCAAAAATATCCCGCAGCTCTTCCGGCACCATATCCACCAGCTTCTGCTGGGCGATCTTCTCGATAGCCTTATACTCCTGAGCAATCTGCGAGTTGAAGTACTTCACCGGGGTCGGCAGATCGCCGGTCAGCACTTCCGAGGCGTCGTGGTACATCGCCAGCAGGGCGATGCGTTCCGGATTAACCTGGCCGCCAAACTTGCGGTTTTTAATCGCCGCCAGGGCGTGGGCAACCATCGCAACCTGCAGGCTATGCTCGGAGACGTTTTCGGTACGCACGTTGCGCATTAGCGGCCAGCGGTTGATCAGTTTCAGGCGGGAGAGATGGGCGAAAAAGTGGCTTTGACTCGTACTCATGATGGACCCTGTCAGTAACGGCGCTAAGGATCCATTGTGCGCAGAGAGCAGGGGAAGATGCAAATCTTCCCCTTGATACGCTTACTGATGGTAGCCGGAGAGGAAGCGGCTAAAACGGTTGATGGACATCTCGAGATCGTCCAGGCGCGGCAGCGTCACAATGCGGACGTGATCCGGCCACGGCCAGTTAAAGGCCGTACCCTGCACCAGCAGCACCTTCTCCTGCAGCAGGAAATCCAGCACCATCTTCTGGTCGTCATGAATGTTAAAACGCTTGATGTCGATTTTCGGGAACATATAGAGCGCGCCCTTCGGCTTGGTGCAGGTCACGCCGGGGATCTCGTTGATCAGCTCCCAGGCGCGGTTACGCTGCTCGTAGAGGCGTCCGCCGGGCACAATAAATTCGCTAATGCTCTGATAGCCGCCAAGCGCGGTCTGGATAGCGTGCTGGGCCGGCACGTTGGCGCAAAGACGCATTGAAGCGAGCATCTCCAGCCCTTCGATATAGCCTTTGGCGTGCTTCTTGGGCCCGTTAAGCACCATCCATCCCTGACGGAAACCCGCCACGCGATAGGTTTTAGAGAGGCCGTTAAAGGTAATCGTCAGCAGGTCGGGTGCCAGCGCGGCGATGGAGTGATGCTCCGCCTCGTCGTAGAGGATCTTATCGTAGATCTCATCGGCGAAGATAATCAGGTTATGCTGGCGGGCAATTTCAACGATCTCCAGCAGCAGCGCTTTTGAGTAAACCGCGCCGGTCGGGTTGTTCGGGTTAATGATGACAATCCCCCGGGTGCGCGGGGTAATTTTCGCACGGATATCATCAAGGTCCGGGAACCAGTCAGACGACTCATCGCAAAGATAGTGTACCGCTTTACCCCCGGAGAGCGACACCGCCGCCGTCCACAGCGGGTAGTCCGGAGCCGGAACCAGCATCTCATCGCCGCTGTTCAGCAGCGCCTGCATCGACTGCACGATCAGCTCAGAGACGCCGTTACCAATATAGATATCTTCTACGGTCACGTCGCGCATGCCGCGCGCCTGATAGTGCTGCATGATCGCTTTGCGGGCGCTGTAGAGCCCTTTGGAGTCGCTATAGCCCTGCGCCGTGGGCAGGTGACGGATGACATCTACCAGGATCTCGTCGGGGGCATCGAAGCCAAAGGGGGCCGGGTTACCGATATTAAGCTTCAGTACTTTGTTACCTTCTTCTTCAAGACGTTTCGCCTCTTTCAGAACCGGGCCACGGATGTCATAACAGACATTATCTAATTTGCTGGATTTTTCGATGGGGGACATGAATCGTTGACCTTTTAGCTGTTGGTGCGACTTCCTGCCGTGGAAGTCAGCACGGAACAATGTACTCCCCCGAATGGCAGTTTAGAAGGGTGCACAGAAGAAGATTTTGCTTCTGGCAGTGCAGGGTAACCGGTTTTTTACGCTGGGGTTACAGGTTTGAAAGTGATAATAATTTCACCAAAAATATTAATTTTGGATGAATGTGTGGGTAGATCGCAAAATCGCCGCTGTAATCTCTGTATTGTATGGCGGGGGCCAAGCGTTTTTAGCAAATGTGCGGAATGGGGGGAGAGAGGGTAGGGCAAGGCATCCGGTAAAGCAGGGAGAGGTGTAAAGGTAATGTTAAGGACTATTTAGAAGAGTTTCTATTATCAATTAATAATTATTTAATACGATAGCTTGCGATTACTGAAAATTGTTAATATTAATAGCGCTCACCTCTCCTCTATAACATTATGGGGCTTAAGGACATTCGCAAAGGGTCTTATAACCGATGCGGGTATGAGGTAAGATGACCAGCAGAGACTACGGCTAAAAGCGATAATCGCATCCGCATATTTCTCTGGTTGAATATACAATTAATTGATATTAAGAATTTTTTTCCGTCAATCATCCTGAGATGGATGGGTAAATGATTTGCGATTGCATTCAGAGATGCAGTAATAGCATGCGACCTGGTAAAATAATTTACGTTTATACACTGTAATTATATATAGAGGATCGCGAGCGAACGCGAATTATTAACTACGATCGGTTTGGTACTGGCCACGCCGATCCCGTCTCAACGAGGATTGCTTAAATCTTTGAACACAGCAAAAGCCGGGGCGCTCGTCAGGAGTACCCTGTAAGTGAAAACATATGATTAATGCACATCGTCCGATACTCAATCTCGATCTCGATCTACTGAGAACGTTCGTTGCCGTCGCCGATCTTAACACCTTTGCGGCTGCCGCTGTCGCGGTATGCCGAACGCAATCTGCGGTAAGCCAGCAGATGCAGCGCCTGGAGCAGCTGGTAGGCAAAGAGCTGTTTGTTCGCCATGGTCGTAATAAGCTATTAACTGAACACGGTATTCAGCTGCTGGGCTATGCGCGAAAAATCCTGCGCTTTAACGATGAGGCCTGTAGCTCATTAATGTTCAACAATCTTCAGGGGGTATTAACGGTCGGTGCTTCCGACGACTCTGCGGATACTATTTTGCCGTTTCTGTTAAACCGCATCAGTTCGATCTATCCCAAGCTGGCGCTGGACGTGCGTGTAAAGCGTAACCTCTCCATGGTCGATATGCTGGCGGCTCAGGAGGTCGATCTGCTGGTGACCACGCATCGGCCTCACCAGTTTGAGCACCTGACGCTGCGTACCTCCCCGACCCACTGGTATTGTGCGGCAGAGTATGTCTTACAGAAGGGGGAAACGCTGCCGCTGGTCTTCCTTGACGATCCTAATCCATTCCGCGACAGCGTGCTTAATACCCTGGATGCCGCCGGGATCCCCTGGCGCATGGCCTACGTAGCCTCAACGCTTTCAGCGGTGAAGTCGGCGGTGAAGGCCGGGCTGGGGATCACCGCCAGGCCGGTAGAGATGATGAGCGCGGATCTGCGCGTGCTGGGGCCAAGCGACGGGCTGCCTGCGCTGGCAGAGACCGAGTATCTTCTGTGCCACAATCCGCAGAGCCAGAATGAACTGGCCCAGGTCGTTTTCCAGGCCATGGCGGAGTACCAGACCCCCTGGCACTACGGTGCCGCTACGCCGCAGGGCGGCGACAGTTCGCTGGTTGTTGAAGGGGACTTTGAGTAACGCGGGGAGTGGACGTAACGCAGGGAATTTACGTAACACAGTTGCCTGGCACAGGTAACATTCTGTCAGGAATCGGGCGAGCCGCTGGTAGCAGAAAATTTGCCAGCGGCGTGCTTCGTGCGCTTTTTCAGCACAAATTATCAAAAATCATTATTTATCGCTTTTGCCATCAAGCAGTTAAGCGCAACCGCCATCAGTAAACCCTGCTTTGTATGCTACTATGCATAGCGAAAGTTCATGTTAAAAAACAAGTCTGATTGTTGCCGTTTTTTTGTGTGAATTAACAAAAGCGTGTCTCAGATCAAGAAAATACTCCCATAGAGGGGGAGGAATCCTGCCGAAATCCTGTCAAAATAAGAGGGTACTTTTTGTATCACCGCACAACGGACACGATTCAACACCGCTAAACACCCTATAAAAAATGGGTGTTGGTGGAAAAAAAGGCATTTTATGTTAATGAATTGATACCGCTGTAAACTAATGTGAAGGAACTTTTGGTCAAAGTTGACAAAAGGTTATAGAAAGGAGTAAAAAACCCCATCATTTAGCTGTCTAAGCCGTTTCTAACAGTGAGTGTAAGGTTTTTTTTGTTCCTCCCTGAAACTGTGTGGCGTCCATCTGCCGAGAAGAGCAGAGGTAACGGTGCCACTTTTTGAGTTAAGCAATGCGTATGTCAACATCCACTGAAGTTATTGCTCATCACTGGGCATTCGCGATCTTTCTTATTGTTGCCATTGGCTTATGCTGCCTGATGCTGGTCGGCGGCTGGTTACTGGGCGGGCGCGCCCGCGCGCGGCACAAGAACACGCCTTTTGAATCGGGTATCGATTCCGTTGGCACCGCTCGTCTGCGCCTCTCTGCCAAGTTTTATCTGGTCGCCATGTTCTTCGTCATCTTCGACGTCGAAGCGCTTTACCTGTTTGCATGGTCAACCTCCATTCGCGAAAGCGGCTGGGTTGGCTTTGTTGAGGCTGCAATTTTTATTTTAGTGCTGCTGGCTGGTCTGGTTTATCTGGTGCGTATTGGCGCGCTGGACTGGACGCCCGCGCGTTCACGCCGCGAGCGCTTCAACCCTGAGTCAGGCAATATCACTAACCGTCAACGCTAACAGCGAGGCAATAAGATGGATTACACGCTCACCCGCATCGATCCCAACGGTGAGAACGACCGTTACCCCCTGCAAAAACAGGAGATCGTAACCGACCCCCTCGAGCAAGAAGTTAATCGCAGCGTGTTCATGGGCAAGCTGGAAGACGTCATGCACGGCATGGTTAACTGGGGCCGTAAAAACTCTATTTGGCCGTACAACTTCGGTCTCTCCTGCTGCTACGTTGAGATGGTGACCTCCTTTACCGCGGTCCATGACGTGGCACGCTTTGGTGCGGAAGTGCTGCGCGCCTCGCCACGTCAGGCTGACCTGATGGTGATCGCCGGTACGCCGTTTACCAAAATGGCCCCGGTGATCCAGCGTCTGTACGATCAGATGCTGGAGCCGAAGTGGGTTATCTCCATGGGTGCCTGTGCCAACTCAGGCGGCATGTACGACATCTACTCCGTGGTGCAGGGCGTTGATAAATTCCTCCCGGTTGATGTTTACATCCCGGGCTGTCCGCCGCGTCCAGAAGCCTATATGCAGGCGCTGATGCTGCTTCAGGAGTCGATTGGCAAAGAGCGTCGTCCGCTCTCATGGGTTGTGGGCGACCAGGGCGTCTATCGCGCCAACATGCAGTCAGAGCGCGAGCGCAAACGCGGCGAACGCATTGCTGTCACTAACCTGCGTACGCCGGACGAGATTTAATTTGCGCCTGCGGGCCGTGGACAACTCCTTCGCATAATAAACTTATAGCGCGAAGCCACGCCCGGCAGTCACCACGGACCCTTTGCAATGGTGAACATTATGACCGACTTAACCGCGCAAGACGCGTTCTGGCAAACCCGGGATCACCTGGATGACCCAGTTATTGGCGAACTGCGCAACCGTTTTGGGCCGGATGCCTTTACCGTTCAGGCGACCCGCACCGGCGTCCCTGTTGTTTGGGTAAAGCGTGAACAGTTACTGGAAGTGGGCGATTTCTTAAAGAAACTGCCGAAGCCTTACGTCATGCTGTACGATCTGCACGGCATGGACGAACGTCTCCGCACGCACCGCGACGGGCTTCCCGCCGCGGATTTTTCCGTTTTCTACCACCTGCTCTCCATTGAGCGTAACCGCGACATCATGCTCAAGGTGGCGCTGTCAGAAAACGATCTCAACGTGCCGACCTTTACCAAACTCTTCCCCAACGCCAACTGGTACGAGCGTGAAACCTGGGAGATGTTTGGCATCAATATCGAAGGCCACCCGCACCTGACGCGCATCATGATGCCGCCGACCTGGACCGGCCACCCGCTGCGTAAAGACTACCCGGCGCGCGCTACCGAGTTCGATCCGTTCGAACTGACCAAAGCCAAGCAGGATCTGGAGATGGAGGCGCTGACCTTCAAGCCGGAAGACTGGGGCATGCAGCGCGGCACCGCCAACGAAGACTTTATGTTCCTCAACCTCGGGCCTAACCACCCGTCGGCGCACGGTGCGTTCCGTATTATCCTGCAGCTTGATGGCGAAGAGATCGTCGACTGCGTGCCGGATATCGGTTACCACCACCGTGGCGCAGAGAAGATGGGCGAGCGTCAATCCTGGCACAGCTACATTCCGTACACCGACCGTATCGAGTACCTCGGCGGCTGCGTGAACGAGATGCCGTACGTGCTGGCGGTTGAGAAGCTGGCTGGCATTAAGGTGCCTGAGCGCGTGGATGTGATCCGCGTGATGCTCTCCGAGCTGTTCCGTATCAACAGCCACCTGCTCTATATCTCGACCTTTATCCAGGACGTCGGGGCGATGACGCCGGTGTTCTTCGCCTTCACCGATCGGCAGAAAATCTACGATCTGGTTGAGGCCATCACCGGTTTCCGTATGCACCCGGCCTGGTTCCGCATTGGCGGCGTGGCGCACGATCTGCCGCGCGGCTGGGACCGCCTGCTGCGTGAGTTCCTGGAGTGGATGCCGAAGCGTCTGGACTCCTACGAGAAAGCCGCGCTGCGCAACACTATTCTGATTGGCCGTTCGAAGGGCGTTGCCGCCTACGGCGCGAAAGAGGCGCTGGAGTGGGGCACCACCGGGGCTGGCCTGCGCGCCACCGGTATCGACTTCGACGTGCGTAAGGCGCGTCCTTACTCTGGCTACGAAAACTTTGACTTTGAAGTTCCGGTCGGCGGCGGCATCAGCGATGCCTACACCCGCGTGATGCTGAAAGTTGAAGAGCTGCGCCAGAGCCTGCGCATTCTTGAGCAGTGCCTCAACAACATGCCGGAAGGCCCGTTCAAGGCGGATCACCCCCTGACGACGCCGCCGCCGAAAGAGCGCACGCTTCAGCATATCGAAACCCTGATTACCCACTTCCTGCAGGTTTCCTGGGGCCCGGTCATGCCGGCCAACGAATCCTTCCAGATGATTGAGGCAACCAAGGGTATCAACAGCTACTACCTGACCAGCGATGGCAGCACCATGAGCTACCGCACCCGCGTGCGTACGCCGAGCTTCCCGCACCTGCAGCAGATCCCTTCGGCGATCCGTGGCAGCCTGGTGTCCGACCTGATTGTCTATCTGGGTAGTATCGATTTTGTTATGTCAGACGTGGACCGCTAATTATGCACGAAAATCAACAACCACAGACCGAGGCTTTTGAGCTGAGTGCGGCAGAGCGTGATGCTATCGAGCACGAGAAGCACCACTACGAAGACCCGCGTGCGGCGTCCATCGAAGCGCTGAAAATTGTTCAGAAGCAGCGTGGCTGGGTGCCGGACGGGGCGATCTATGCCATCGCCGAGGTGCTGGATATTCCGGCCAGCGACGTAGAGGGTGTCGCCACCTTCTACAGCCAGATCTTCCGCCAGCCGGTGGGCCGTCACGTTATCCGCTACTGCGATAGCGTGGTGTGCCACATCACCGGTTACCAGGGCATCCAGGCCGCGATCGAGAAAAAACTCGATATCAAGCCGGGACAGACTACCTTTGATGGCCGTTTCACCCTGCTGCCGACCTGCTGCCTGGGGAACTGCGACAAAGGGCCAACGATGATGATCGACGAAGATACGCACAGCTATCTGACGCCGGAAGCCATCCCCGACCTGCTGGAGCAGTATAAATAATGAAAAACATTATCCTGACTCCTGAAACTCATCCCCTCACCTGGCGTCTGCGTGATGATAAGCAGCCGGTCTGGCTGGATGAGTACCAGAGCAAAAACGGCTACGCCGGGGCGCGTAAGGCGCTCACCGGCATGGCGCCGGATGAGATCGTTAACGCGGTTAAAGACGCGGGCCTGAAAGGGCGCGGCGGTGCGGGCTTCTCCACCGGTTTGAAGTGGAGCCTGATGCCGAAAGACGAATCCATGAACATCCGTTACCTGCTGTGTAACGCCGATGAGATGGAGCCGGGCACCTATAAAGACCGCCTGCTGATGGAGCAGCTGCCGCACTTGCTGGTAGAGGGGATGCTGATCTCCGCCTTCGCGCTGAAAGCGTACCGGGGCTACATCTTCCTGCGCGGCGAGTACATTGAGGCCGCCGAGCGCCTGCGCCGCGCCATCGCCGAAGCAACCGAAGCGGGGCTGCTGGGTAAAAACATCCTTGGCACCGGCTTTGACTTTGAGCTGTTTGTCCACACCGGGGCAGGGCGCTATATCTGCGGTGAAGAGACGGCGCTGATCAACTCGCTGGAAGGCCGCCGCGCGAACCCGCGCTCTAAACCACCGTTCCCGGCAAGCTCCGGCGTGTGGGGCAAGCCGACCTGCGTGAACAACGTTGAAACCCTGTGTAACGTTCCGGCGATCCTCGCTAACGGCGTCGAGTGGTATCAGGGTATCTCGAAAAGCGAAGACAACGGCACCAAGCTGATGGGCTTCTCCGGCCGCGTGAAAAATCCCGGCGTCTGGGAGCTGCCGTTTGGCACCACCGCACGTGAGATCCTGGAAGACTACGCGGGCGGCATGCGTGATGGCCTGAAGTTCAAGGCCTGGCAGCCGGGCGGCGCGGGAACCGACTTCCTCACCGACGCGCACCTTGACCTGCCGATGGAGTTTGCCAGCATTGGCAAAGCCGGCAGCCGTCTGGGTACCGCGCTGGCGATGGCGGTGGACCACGAGATCAACATGGTATCGTTGGTGCGTAACCTGGAAGAGTTTTTTGCCCGCGAATCCTGCGGCTGGTGTACGCCTTGTCGCGACGGCCTGCCGTGGAGCGTGAAGATCCTGCGTGCCCTTGAGCGCGGCGAAGGTCAGCCTGGGGATATCGAGACGCTTGAGCAGCTGTGTCGATTCCTGGGTCCAGGTAAAACCTTCTGTGCCCATGCGCCAGGCGCGGTAGAGCCTCTGCAGAGTGCAATAAAATATTTCCGCGAAGAATTCGAAGCAGGCATCAAGCAGCAGTTTAGCAATACCCACCTGATTAACGGTATTCAGCCTAACCTGCTCAAGACGCGCTGGTGAGTTTACGATTTTCTAATTTGGAAGCATGCTAATGGCTACGATTCATGTAGACGGCAAGGATTACGAGGTCAACGGGGCGGACAACCTGCTACAGGCGTGTCTCTCGTTAGGTCTTGATATTCCGTATTTTTGCTGGCATCCGGCGCTGGGCAGCGTTGGCGCTTGCCGCCAGTGTGCGGTGAAGCAGTACCAGAACGCGGAAGATACGCGCGGTCGCCTGGTGATGTCCTGTATGACACCCGCGACGGACAACACCTTTATCTCTATCGATGACGAAGAGGCAAAACAGTTCCGTGAGAGCGTTGTGGAGTGGCTGATGACCAACCACCCGCACGACTGCCCGGTCTGTGAAGAGGGGGGCAACTGCCACCTGCAGGATATGACCGTGATGACTGGTCATAGCTTCCGCCGCTATCGCTTTACAAAACGTACCCACCGCAACCAGGATCTGGGGCCATTCATCTCCCATGAGATGAACCGCTGCATCGCCTGCTACCGCTGCGTGCGCTACTACAAAGACTACGCCGACGGCACCGATCTCGGCGTCTACGGTGCCCATGACAACGTCTACTTCGGTCGCCCGGAAGATGGCGTGCTGGAGAGCGAGTTCTCCGGCAACCTGGTAGAGATCTGCCCGACCGGCGTCTTTACCGACAAAACGCACTCCGAACGCTACAACCGTAAGTGGGATATGCAGTTTGCGCCGAGCATCTGCCAGCAGTGCTCTCTGGGCTGTAACACCAGCCCCGGCGAACGCTACGGCGAGCTGCGTCGTATTGAAAACCGCTACAACGGCACCGTGAACCACTACTTCCTCTGCGACCGCGGCCGCTTCGGCTACGGCTACGTGAACCTGAAGGATCGTCCGCGCCAGCCGGTTCAGCGTCGCGGCGACGATCTGATCGCCCTCAACGCCGAGCAGGCAATGCAGGGCGCGGCAGATATCCTGCGTCAGTCGAAGAAGGTGATCGGTATCGGCTCCCCGCGCGCCAGCGTTGAGAGCAACTTTGCCCTGCGTGAGCTGGTGGGTGCCGGGAACTTCTATACCGGGATCGCCAAAGGTGAGCAGGAGCGTCTTGAGCTAGCCCTGAAGGTGCTGCGCGAAGGGGGTATCCATACCCCGGCGCTGCGTGAAATCGAAAGCTACGACGCGGTGCTGATCCTCGGTGAAGACCTCACCCAGACCGGTGCTCGCGCCGCGCTGGCGGTGCGTCAGGCGGTGAAAGGCAAAGCGCGCGAGATGGCTGCGGCCCAGAAAGTGGCCGACTGGCAGATTGCTGCGATCCAGAACATCGGCCAGCGTGCCAAGCATCCGCTGTTCGTGACCAACGTTGATAGCACCCGCCTCGACGATATCGCGGCGTGGACCTACCGTGCCCCGGTCGAAGATCAGGCGCGCTTAGGCTTTGCCATCGCCCACGCACTGGACGGCTCTGCCCCAGTGGTAGACGGTATCGATCGCGATCTGCAAAACAAAATTGATGTGATCGTCCAGGCGCTGGCCGGGGCGAAAAAACCGCTGATTATTTCCGGCACCAACGCCGGCAGCGCCGAGGTGATCCAGGCGGCAGCGAACGTGGCGAAGGCCCTGAAGGGACGCGGCGCGGACGTGGGCGTGACCATGATTGCCCGGGCGGTGAACAGCGTCGGCCTGGGTCTGATTGGCGGCGGCTCTCTCGATGACGCGCTGAGCGAACTGGAGACCGGCGCAGCGGATGCCGTGGTGGTGCTGGAGAACGATCTGCATCGCCACGCCTCTGCCGCACGCGTTGACGCGGCCCTCTCTAAGGCGCCGCTGGTGCTGGTGATTGACCATCAGCGCACGGCGATCATGGAGAAAGCGCACCTCGTGCTGTCGGCGGCAAGCTTCGCCGAAAGCGACGGGACGGTGATCAACAACGAAGGCCGCGCCCAGCGCTTCTTCCAGGTTTACGATCCGGCCTACTACGACAGCAGCGCCGTGATGCTGGAGAGCTGGCGCTGGCTGCACTCCCTGCACAGCACCGTGCTGAACCGCGAAGTGGACTGGACCCAGCTCGATCACGTGATTGACGCCGCGATTGCCCAGCTGCCACAGCTGACCGGTATCAAAGATGCCGCGCCGGATGCCAGCTTCCGCATTCGTGGTCAGAAGCTGGCCCGTGAACCGCACCGCTACAGCGGCCGGACGGCAATGCGCGCCAATATCAGCGTGCACGAGCCGCGTCAGCCGCAGGATAAAGACACCATGTTTGCCTTCTCAATGGAAGGGAACAACCAGCCGTCCGCGCCGCGCTCGCAAATTCCGTTTGCCTGGGCACCGGGCTGGAACTCACCGCAGGCATGGAACAAGTTCCAGGCCGAAGTGGGTGGCAAACTGCGTCATGGCGATCCGGGCGTGCGCCTGATTGAAGCCTCTGCCAACGGTCTGGAGTACTTTGACCGCGTACCGGCAGGCTTCCAGGCGGAAGAGGGGAAATGGCGCGTGGCGCCGTACTACCATCTCTTCGGCAGCGACGAGCTGTCCCAGCGCTCTCCGGTGTTCCAGACCCGGATGCCGCAGCCGTACATCAAGCTCAACCCGGCGGATGCCGCGAAGCTTGGCATCAACGCGGGTGCGCAGGTTGCATTCAGCTACGAGGGCCAGACGGTAACGCTGCCGCTGGTGATTGCAGACGGTTTGACAGCAGGGCAGGTGGGCTTGCCGATGGGTATGCCGGGCATTGCACCGGTGCTGGCGGGCGCGCGTCTTGAGAACTTGCAGGAGGCACAGCAATGAGTTGGTTAACACCGGAGCTGATTGATATCCTGATCGGGATTCTTAAGGCGTTGGCGATCCTGCTGGTGGTGGTTATCTGCGGCGCGTTTATGAGCTTTGCCGAGCGTCGTCTGCTCGGCCTGTTCCAGAACCGTTATGGACCGAACCGCGTAGGCTGGGGTGGCTCACTCCAGCTGGTGGCGGACATGATCAAGATGTTCTTCAAAGAGGACTGGATCCCGCGCTTCTCGGACCGCATGATCTATACCCTCGCACCGATGATCGCCTTTACCTCGCTGCTGCTGGCCTTTGCTATTGTGCCGGTCAGCCCGACGTGGGTGGTAGCGGATCTCAACATCGGCATCCTGTTCTTCCTGATGATGGCGGGGCTGACGGTTTACGCGGTGCTGTTTGCCGGCTGGTCGAGTAACAACAAATACTCGCTGCTGGGGGCGATGCGCGCCTCAGCCCAGACGCTGAGCTACGAGGTCTTCCTCGGGCTGTCGCTGATGGGCGTTGTGGCGCAGGCCGGTTCATTCAATATGACCGATATCGTCAACAACCAGGCGCACCTGTGGAACATCATTCCCCAGTTCTTTGGTTTCATCACCTTTGCGATTGCAGGCGTTGCGGTTTGTCACCGTCATCCGTTTGACCAGCCAGAGGCCGAGCAGGAGCTGGCGGACGGTTACCACATCGAATATTCCGGCATGAAGTTCGGTCTGTTCTTCGTGGGTGAGTACGTTGCTATCGTTACCGTGTCAGCGCTGATCGTCACCCTGTTCTTCGGTGGCTGGCACGGCCCGTTCTTACCTCCGTTCGTCTGGTTTGCCCTGAAAACAGCATTCTTCATGATGATGTTCATTTTGATTCGTGCAGCATTACCGCGTCCGCGTTATGACCAGGTGATGTCCTTCGGCTGGAAAGTGTGCCTGCCGCTTACGCTAATCAACCTGCTGGTAACGGCGGCTGTCATTCTCTGGCAGGCGCAATAAGGGATGAAAAGACCATGACCTTAAAAGAGTTAATCGTAGGTTTCGGCACCCAGGTACGCAGTATCTGGATGATCGGCCTGCACGCGTTTGCCAAACGCGAAACCCGTATGTATCCGGAAGAGCCGGTCTACCTGCCGCCGCGCTACCGTGGCCGCATTGTATTAACCCGCGATCCGGACGGCGCAGAGCGCTGCGTTGCCTGTAACCTGTGTGCGGTAGCCTGTCCCGTAGGCTGTATTTCGCTGCAAAAAGCGGAAACCGTCGACGGCCGCTGGTATCCAGAGTTTTTCCGTATCAACTTCTCACGCTGCATCTTCTGCGGTATGTGTGAAGAGGCCTGTCCAACCACGGCGATCCAGCTTACGCCAGACTTCGAGCTGGGCGAGTTCAAGCGTCAGGACCTGGTTTACGAAAAAGAGGATCTGCTGATCTCCGGTCCGGGTAAATATCCGGAATATAACTTCTACCGGATGGCAGGTATGGCAATCGACGGCAAGGATAAGGGCGAGGCAGAGAACGAAGCCAAACCTATCGACGTCAAGGGCCTGTTACCGTAAGGAGAGGGGCAATGGAGTTCGCTTTTTATATCTGTGGCCTTGTAGCCATCGTGACCACGCTACGCGTGATTACGCATACCAATCCGGTGCATGCGCTGCTGTACCTGATTGTCTCCCTGCTGGCAATTTCAGGGGTCTTCTTCTCACTTGGCGCCTACTTTGCCGGTGCGCTGGAGATCATCGTCTACGCCGGGGCCATTATGGTGCTGTTCGTGTTTGTGGTGATGATGCTTAACCTTGGCGGAGCCGAAATCGAGCAGGAGCGCCAGTGGCTGAAGCCGCAGGTGTGGATCGGTCCAGGGCTGGTCTCTGCCGTACTGCTGGCGGTGATGGTGTATGCCATTCTCACCGTTAACGATCAGGGCATTGACGGCACCGCGATTAGCGCGAAAGCGGTCGGTATCACTCTGTTCGGGCCTTACGTTCTGGCGGTTGAGCTGGCGTCGATGCTGCTGCTGGCGGGTCTGGTGGTGGCCTTCCACGTTGGCCGTGAAGAGCGTCCGGGCGAGGTGCTGAGCAACCGTCCGGCGGATGCGAAAAGAAAAACGGAGGAGCACGTATGATCCCCTTACAACACGGACTAATCCTCGCCGCCGTTCTGTTTGTGCTCGGGCTGACGGGGCTTATCATCCGCCGCAACCTGTTGTTCATGCTGATTGGCCTCGAAATCATGATTAACGCCGCCGCGCTGGCTTTTGTCGTCGCGGGCAGCTACTGGGGCCAGAGTGACGGCCAGGTGATGTATATCCTCGCGATTAGCCTCGCGGCCGCGGAAGCCAGCATTGGCCTGGCGCTGCTGCTCCAGCTGCATCGCCGTCGCCAGAACCTGAATATCGATTCAGTAAGTGAGTTGCGTGGATGAACATGCTTGCCTTAACCATTATTTTGCCATTGATTGGCTTCCTGCTTCTGTCGTTCTCCCGTGGCCGCTGGTCGGAAAACCTCTCCGCCGCGGTGGGGATGGGCTCCGTCGGGCTGGCGGCGCTGGTAACGGCGATTGCTGGCGTTGACTTCTTTAACAACGGACGCGAGGCCTTCAGCCAGCCGCTGTGGACCTGGATGGCAGTAGGCGATTTCAATATCGGCTTCAACCTGGTGCTGGACGGCCTGTCGCTGACCATGCTCTCGGTGGTAACCGGCGTTGGCTTCCTGATCCACATGTTCGCCTCCTGGTACATGCGCGGGGAAGAGGGCTACTCCCGCTTCTTCGCCTACACCAACCTGTTCATCGCGAGCATGGTGGTGCTGGTGCTGGCGGACAACCTGCTGCTGATGTACCTCGGCTGGGAAGGCGTGGGCCTCTGCTCCTATCTGCTGATCGGCTTCTACTACACCGATCCGAAGAACGGCGCGGCGGCAATGAAAGCGTTTGTCGTGACCCGTGTGGGTGACGTCTTCCTCGCCTTTGCCCTGTTCATTCTCTACAACGAGCTGGGCACGCTGAACTTCCGTGAGATGGTCGAGCTGGCACCTGCGCACTTCGAAGCAGGCAACAACATGCTGACGTGGGCGACGCTGATGCTGCTGGGCGGTGCGGTCGGTAAATCCGCGCAGCTGCCGTTGCAGACCTGGCTTGCGGACGCGATGGCTGGCCCGACGCCGGTCTCCGCGCTGATCCACGCCGCCACGATGGTGACCGCCGGTGTCTACCTGATCGCCCGTACCCACGGCCTGTTCCTGATGACCCCGGAGATCCTGCATCTGGTGGGGATCGTGGGCGCGGTCACTCTGGTACTGGCCGGTTTTGCGGCGCTGGTGCAGACCGACATCAAACGCGTTCTCGCTTACTCCACCATGAGCCAGATCGGCTACATGTTCCTCGCGCTGGGCGTGCAGGCATGGGATGCGGCGATTTTCCACCTGATGACCCATGCGTTCTTCAAAGCGCTGCTGTTCCTCTCGTCTGGCTCGGTGATCCTTGCCTGCCACCACGAGCAGAACATCTTTAAAATGGGCGGACTGCGTAAGTCGATTCCGCTGGTCTACGTCTGCTTCCTGGTGGGCGGCGCGGCGCTGGCGGCACTGCCGCTGATCACCGCTGGCTTCTTCAGTAAGGATGAGATCCTCGCAGGGGCGATGGCTAACGGCCATATCAACCTGATGATGGCAGGCCTGGTTGGCGCGTTCATGACCTCGCTCTACACCTTCCGTATGATCTTTATCGTCTTCCACGGCAAAGAGCAGATCCATGCTCACGCAGGGAAGGGGATCACCCATCACCTGCCGCTGATTGTGCTGCTGGTGCTCTCAACCTTCGTTGGGGCGATGATCGTGCCACCGCTGCAGGGCGTGCTGCCGGATACCACCGAGCTTGAGCATGGTCGCGTGCTGACCCTGGAAATTACCTCCGGCGTCGTGGCTATCGCCGGGATCCTGATTGCCGCATGGCTGTGGCTGGGCAAGCGTACGCTGGTGACCTCCATTGCCAACAGCGCGCCGGGCCGCCTGCTGGGCACCTGGTGGTATAACGCCTGGGGCTTCGACTGGCTGTACGACAAAATCTTCGTTAAACCGTTCCTTGGCATTGCGTGGTTGATTAAGCGCGATCCGTTGAATGCGGTGATGAACACGCCGGCTATTCTCTCCCGCTTTGCCGGGAAAGGGCTGCTGTTCAGCGAAAACGGGCAGCTGCGCTGGTATGTGGCCTCCATGAGCGTTGGTGCGGTCGTGGTGCTCGCGCTCTTAGTGGTTTTGCGTTGATTTAATAATGCAGGTGATGCCCGGCGGCGCTCGCGCTTGCCGGGCCTACGGTCTAACCTGTAGGCCGGGTAAGCGCAGCGCCACCCGGCGATACAGAATTTAACAAGGAATAAGAACCGCCATGTTACTACCCTGGCTAATATTAATTCCCTTTATCGGCGGCTTCCTCTGCTGGCTGACTGAACGCTTTGGCGTAAAGTTACCGCGTTGGATCGCGCTGGTAACAATGGGGCTGACGCTGGCGCTCTCTCTGCAGCTTTGGATGCAGGGCGGCTATTCGCTTACCCAGGCTACCGGCCTGCCGCAGTGGCAGTCGGAGTTCACGCGGCAGTGGATCCCGCGCTTTGGTATCACTATTCACCTGGCGCTGGACGGCCTGTCGCTGCTGATGGTCGTCCTGACCGGTTTCCTCGGCGTGCTGGCGGTGCTCTGCTCATGGCGTGAAATCGAAAAGTACCAGGGCTTCTTCCACCTCAACCTGATGTGGATCCTGGGCGGCGTGATCGGCGTGTTCCTTGCCATCGACATGTTCCTGTTCTTCTTCTTCTGGGAGATGATGCTGGTGCCAATGTACTTCCTGATCGCGCTCTGGGGCCACAAGGCCTCCGATGGTAAAACGCGTATCACGGCGGCCACCAAGTTCTTCATCTACACCCAGGCGAGCGGGCTGGTGATGCTGATTGCGATCCTCGGGCTGGTGTTTGTCCACTACAATGCCACCGGCGTCTGGACCTTCAACTACGAGCAGCTGCTGAAAACCCCGATGTCCCACGGCGTGGAATACCTGCTGATGCTGGGCTTCTTCATCGCCTTTGCGGTGAAAATGCCGGTGGTGCCGCTGCACGGCTGGCTACCGGACGCCCACTCCCAGGCCCCGACCGCCGGTTCCGTTGACCTCGCGGGGATCCTGCTGAAAACCGCCGCCTACGGTCTGCTGCGTTTTGCGCTGCCGCTGTTCCCGAACGCCTCTGCGGAGTTCGCGCCAATTGCTATGTGGCTGGGCGTGATCGGTATCTTCTACGGCGCGTGGATGGCCTTTGCCCAGACCGATATCAAACGTCTGATTGCCTACACCTCCGTGTCCCACATGGGCTTCGTGCTGATCGCCATCTATACCGGCAACCAGCTGGCCTACCAGGGCGCGGTGATCCAGATGATTGCCCACGGTCTCTCTGCGGCCGGTCTGTTCATCATCTGCGGCCAGCTCTACGAGCGCCTGCACACCCGTGATATGCGCATGATGGGCGGCCTGTGGAGCAAGATTAAGTGGCTGCCCGCACTGTCGATGTTCTTTGCTGTGGCCACCCTCGGGATGCCAGGTACCGGTAACTTCGTGGGTGAGTTCATGATCCTGTTCGGCAGCTACGGTGTTGTACCGCTCATCACCGTGATCTCGACCTTTGGTCTGGTGTTCGCCTCGGTCTACTCGTTGGCGATGCTGCACCGCGCCTACTTCGGTAAGGCGAAGAGTGAAATTGCCGCTAAAGAACTGCCAGGGATGTCGCTGCGTGAGCTGTTCATCATCCTGCTGCTGGTGGTACTCCTGGTACTGCTTGGCTTCTATCCGCAGCCGATTCTGGATACCTCGCACTCCGCGATGAGCAATATCCAGCAGTGGTTTGTTAATTCCGTTACTACTACAAGGCCGTAAAGCGCATATGACTCTTACTCCACAACACCTGATCGCGCTGCTACCGCTGCTGATCGTCGGATTGACGGTGGTGGTTGTGATGCTCTCCATTGCGTGGCGACGCAACCACTTCCTCAACGCCACCCTCGCCGTTGTTGGCCTGAACGCCGCGCTGGTCTCGCTCTGGCTGGTGGGCCAGGCGGGCGCAATGGACGTAACGCCGTTAATGCGCGTTGACGGCTTCTCCATGTTCTATACCGGCCTGGTACTGCTGGCGAGCCTTGCGACCTGCACCTTTGCCTATCCGTGGCTGGAAGGGTACAAAGACAACCAGGAAGAGTTCTATCTGCTGGTGCTGATTGCCGCGCTGGGTGGCATTCTGCTGGCTAACGCTAACCATCTGGCCGCGCTGTTCCTCGGCATCGAGCTGATCTCGCTGCCGCTGTTCGGCCTGATTGGCTACGCGTTCCGTCAGAAGCGCTCGCTGGAAGCCAGCATCAAGTACACCATCCTCTCTGCCGCAGCTTCGTCGTTCCTGCTGTTTGGTATGGCGCTGGTGTATGCCAACTCCGGCAACCTGTCGTTCCTGGCTATCGGTAAGAGCCTCGGCGACGGCATGCTGCACGAGCCGCTGCTGCTGATTGGTCTCGGTCTGATAATTGTCGGTCTTGGCTTCAAGCTCTCTCTGGTGCCGTTCCACCTCTGGACGCCGGACGTCTACCAGGGCGCGCCTGCACCGGTCTCTACCTTCCTGGCGACCGCCAGCAAGATTGCGATCTTTGGCGTGGTGATGCGTCTGTTCCTCTACGCGCCGGTAGGCGATAGCGAAGCGGTACGCGTGGTGCTGGGCATTATTGCCTTCGCCTCGATCATCTTCGGTAACCTGATGGCGCTGAGCCAGACCAATATCAAACGTCTGCTCGGCTACTCCTCTATCTCTCACCTTGGCTATCTGCTGGTGGCGCTGATCGCCCTGCAGAACGGCGAGATGTCGATGGAGACCGTAGGCGTCTATCTGGCGGGCTACCTGTTTAGCAGCCTCGGCGCGTTCGGCGTGGTGAGCCTGATGTCCAGCCCGTACCGTGGCCCGGATGCCGACTCGCTCTACTCCTATCGTGGCCTGTTCTGGCACCGTCCGATCCTTTCGGCGGTCATGACAGTGATGATGCTGTCGCTGGCGGGGATCCCGATGACCCTCGGCTTTATCGGTAAGTTCTACGTGCTGGCGGTGGGTGTGAATGCGCACCTGTGGTGGCTGATAGCAGCGGTCGTGATCGGCTCGGCAATTGGTCTCTACTACTACCTGCGCGTAGCGGTAAGCCTCTACCTCAGCGCACCGCAGCAGCTTAACCGCGATGCGCCGTCCGACTGGGCCTACAGCGCGGGCGGGATCGTGGTTCTGATCTCTGCTCTGCTGGTGCTGCTACTGGGTGTCTACCCGCAGCCGCTGATTAGCCTGGTACAGATGGCCCAGCCGCTAATGTAAGGCTTAAGAGCAAAATAAAAACCGCCGAAGATTCGGCGGTTTTTTTTCGTCTTTTGCAAACTGCGTACTGCCGCGCATAGTTGAAACGCTAATGACAACCGCACTCGGCCAGGGTGTAATATGCCGCATGCATTGAAGCTAATTTCAGGGAACCCGCTATGCGACAGCCTTACCGGATAGAGAGCGTTACGCTGAGAGACATCGGCGTTTTTGAACATACCCATTTTGACTTTCCGCAAATAGTGAGTGAAACCGAGGATGCGACGAAAGCGGAGATCCATATCTTTACCGGGCCAAACGGCTGCGGCAAGAGCACGGTGCTGTATGCGCTGGCGGGGATTTTAAACCCAGGACAGGGAGGCGACGATCTGGTCAGGAAACGCTATCACGGCGTTACCAGCAAGGTGAGTTTTCGCTTTTGCGGCGCAGCCGGAGGATATGGTGTTAAAGCCGAAGAGAAACTCAGTAATATGCTGCTTGAAGATAAGGCCTATTATTACCGTATTGCTGAAACTTTAGAGCATCCAGCCTGGAAAAATCGACCATGGTTGGACATGAACCAAAGCATCACTTCTCAAACATTTGACTATGCAGCGCTTGCCTATTCAGGCAGCCGAGCCGCCCAGACCGGCTATGTCTTTTCCGCCATTCAAAACATTACCCAGTCACCATTTGATAAAGCGCTCTCGTTCGACCAAACTGTTCGCCCTCAGCTGCTGGCACAGTGGATCGCCAATAATCGCACCCAGGCTGCGCTCGCCAGAGATGATGGTTCAGAGGAGGAGGCCAGGCAGTATGATACGGCGATAAATCGCATCACTACGTTTGTGAACGATATCTGTCAGCTTGAGTTAACCTTTCACCTGCAAAGAAATCCGTTGGAAGTGAAGGTCGGGATCGCTGGACAGCGGGTCAATTTGGATACGCTTCCGGAGGGGCTGAAATCGATTATCAGCTGGATAGGCGATATGGCCCTACGTCTTGAAGCCATCCCCTGGAAAACGCAGCGGGATATTTTCTCTCAGCCGGTTATCCTGTTCCTTGATGAAGTCGATATTCATCTTCATCCCAAATGGCAGCGGCGGATCCTGCCCGCGATCCAAAAACTTCTGCCTAACGCTCAGGTTTTTGTCTCAACCCACTCCCCCTTTGTGGTCGGATCGGTAGAGGATGCCTATGTCTACCGCTTACCCGAGCTAGAGCGCAATATCTGTCGCGATGCCAGCGTACCCGAGAGCGTAAAAGCCATTAAATCCGGTGCAGGGAAAAGCTATCAGCTAATCCTTGCTGAAGTTTTCGATATTGATGAAGAGTTTGATGTTGAAACCGAGCGTCAGCTACAGGCGTTTAAGCTGGCCATACGCCACTACCTGCAAAATCCGCAGGATGATGCCAGGGTTATGACGCTAGCGCAAACTCTCTGTGATAAAAGTGAAGAGCTGGCGACGCTGGTGAGCATGGAGCTGCGGCAGATGACTCGGCTATTGGGCAAGAAATAAGGACGATTTCATGTATCCTTTTATCCGTCCGGCTTGTCCTGACTACTTAACCGAATGCTGGGAAGCATTAGGGTTGCGGTATGAAGCGGCTAAGAAAGCTAATTCGAAATATAACTTTTATTGGTTTAAAAAGTTTCGCTATGAAGAGACGCGTGAGTTTCTCCTGGCTATGACCAACAACCACTGCGCATTCTGTGACGGCGGTGATCTAGGCGCTATGAGTCGTGAAACGCTGGAGCATTTCCGTCCCAAAAGCAGGCCCGAGTTTCACCGGCTGGCCTACCAGTGGGAGAATCTCTATCCCTGCTGCGATCGCTGCCAGAGCGAGAAGCGCGAACAATATGACGATGCGCTATTGATTGCCGATGCGGAAGGCTATGCCTTTGAGGACTATTTTATTGCTGACTACTTAACGGGAGAGATAAAACCTAACCCGTTGGCATCGGACGAGAATCAACTACGCGCGGAGACAACAATTAAGCTTTACGGACTCAACGTTGGCGCCAGGATGACTATCCGTAAAAAAGAACTTAAGCACTATTTGCAGCGCGATCCGGATACGGACATTTTGGATGATTTTAGCTATCGCTATTTTCTGTTGGACGCTTAACCAGGCCTACCGTTTCGTAGGCCTGATCGGCGCAGCGCCATCAGGCGTTAACTGATTACACCGCCTGCTTATGGCTAATCAGCGGACCGTTGGCCTTGCTTGCCGCACGGTCCAGCACCTCTTTCAGTACCGCCGACAGCTCGGTCACTTCAAACTTGGCGACGTAGCCGTCGGCCTGCACCTTGCGAACGTGATCCTCGTTGGCACTGCCGGAGAGCGAAGAGTGGATCACCACGGGAATATGCTTCAGGCGCGGGTCGGTTTTAATTTTGCGCGTCAGGGTAAAGCCATCCATCTCCGGCATCTCCAGATCCGTCAGCACCATGGCGATTTTATCGCTCACCGGTACGCCTTCGTTCTCTGCCTGCTGGGCCAGCAGCTGGATCTTCTCCCACGCGTCTTTGCCGGTCACGTGCATCTGGTTGGGGATCTGCATGGTCTCCAGCCCCTTCTCCAGCATCGCTCGCGCGACCCTTGAGTCCTCGGCAACAATAGCAACTGCACCCGGTTTAATATTGAATTTCTGTACGTCGTCATTGTTGGCATGGAGGTCATGATCGGACGGCACAATGTCATAGAGGATCTGCTCAACGTCCAGCACCAGCGCCAGGTTGTTGGTGTCTTTATCGTCGTCGAGGCAGGCGATGCTGGTAATGTAGCGGCCGTTGATCGCCTTTTCCGCCGTGTGCACCTGCTTCCAGTCCAGACGGGTAATGTTCTCCACCGACTCGACGGCAAAGGCCTGTACGCTGCGGGCATACTCGGTGATCAGCAGGATATTCAGACCGGTGCTGGGCTTGCAGCCCGCCACGGCAGGAAGATCGATAACCGGGATCACCTGGTCGCGAATATTGACCATCCCCAGCAGGGGCGATTTCATCCCGGCAGGGCGGGTAAACGCAGGCATGGGCACAATTTCACGCAGCTTAAATACGTTGATGCCATAGAGTTCTGATTTCTGTTCGTGTTGTGACGTACCAAGGCGAAACAGTAACAGCTCGAAGCGGTTGGACAGAGTGAGATTAGCCCTGTCATCAATATCTTTCTGGAAACTATCCATGATGCCCTCAGAGTGAAGTACCTGCGTTTACACAGTTATCGGCACGCGGAGGAAAAAGTGGAGGCGCGATTTACATCAAATCTCTACAACGGCAAAATCCTCTGCCAGCAGGGTGTCCGGAAAGATAGCCTGGCACTCAGCCAGCAGGCGTTGGCCGCCCTCATCATCGTAGCGTGAGCTGATGTGCGTCATCACCAGCCTGCCAACGCCCGCCTCCTGTGCCAGCCGTGCTGCCTGGCGCGTTGAGCTGTGGCCCCGGCTATTGGCTTTCTCCTCCATCTCCGCCTCCAGCGTTGTCTCATGCACCATTACGTCTGCGCCTCGGGCCAGCGCCAGCGCGCCGGGGCAGGGGGCGGTGTCGCCAAACAGGGCCAGCTTTTTGCCGGGTACGGCGGGGGCGAGAAAATCGTTACCGTCAATGCGCCTGCCATCCTCCAGGGTGACGATCTCTCCGGCTTTCAGACGCTGAAATAGCGGGCCGGGTTTAACGCCCTGTGCCATCAGCGCGGCAGCGTCGAGCGCGCCGGGCTTGTCGTGCTCCTCAATGCGGTAGCCGTAGCACTCCACCGGGTGGTTAAGCGCAAAGGCGGTGACGCGACGCAGGCCGTCATCCATCACCGGGCCTTCTTCAATCTCCACCACCGTCAACGGGTAGTCGGTCCAGGAGCCGCTCAGGCGCAGGGCGGTATCAATAAACTCCCGCAGCCCTTTGGGGCCGTAGATTGTCAGCGGGTGGACGTTGCCCGCCATCGAACGGCTGCAAAGCAGGCCCGGCAGGCCAAAGAGATGATCCCCATGCAGATGGGTAATAAAAATGCGATCCAGCTTGCCGGGATGCCAGGCGGTGTGCTGCATCTGCTGCTGGGTGCCTTCGCCACAGTCAATCAGCCACAGCGCGGGCCGCGTCGGGTGGCGTAGATTCAGCAGCGCCGCGCTGACGTTACGGGTGCGCGTGGGGACGCCTGCCGAGGTGCCTAAAAATATCAGTTCCATATGCGCTCTGGGTCAATAAAAGCCTTATTATAGCGAGCAACGCATAAAAAGGAGCGTACCATGATCCGTTGGCAAGACCTGCACCACGCTGAATTAACCGTCTCTGAACTCTACGCTCTGCTGAAGCTGCGCTGCGAAGTTTTTGTGGTTGAGCAGAACTGTGTCTATCTCGACGTTGACGGTGACGACCTGATCGGTGAGAACCGACATCTGCTTGGCTGGCGGGATAACCAGCTGGTGGCGTATGCGAGGATTCTGAAAAGCGAGGATGATTTTGCGCCGGTAGTCATTGGCCGCGTCATTGTGAGCGCCGCAGTACGGGGTGAAAAACTGGGCTATCAGCTGATGGACAGGGCCGTTGCCAGCTGTAGCAAAAACTGGCCGCAAAGCCCGATATATCTGGGCGCGCAGGCACATCTCCAGGGCTTCTATCGTCACTTTGGCTTTGTGCCGGTGACCGAGGTTTATGACGAAGATGGCATTCCGCATATCGGTATGGCGCGTGAAATCATACCTCACGTTGACCAGGCGTAACCGCAAGTCATTGTCTATAGTTAGCTGACAGGTGCAAAACATGGAGAAACCTAATGTCTAACCAATTTACGAGTACCCGTATCGATGACGACCTGAACCTGCTAAGCGACACGCTGGAAGAAGTGCTACGCTCCTCCGGCGATCCGGCCGACCAGAAATACGTCGAGCTGAAAGCACGCGCCGAGCAGGCTCTGCATGATGTAAAAGACCGCGTTAGCCAGGCATCCGACACGTATTACGTGCGTGCCAAGCAGGTGGCATACCGTGCGGACGATTACGTGCGTGAAAAACCGTGGCAGGGCGTAGGCATCGGTGCCGCCGCTGGCCTGGTGTTAGGGCTGCTGCTGCGTCGCTAATGCTGTAACGCCGCGCCTCCCTACGCGGGCGCTGTCTTAAGGACAGCGCCCGCTGTTTTTTCTCTCTTCTGTACGCCTTACCGATTTACATCAAAAATCCCGCCTCTGCATCTCCGTATACTTGTCCCTATTCTTGATACCGGACAAACTCATGTCAGCAAGCTCATTCAACCGGCGCTGGGCGGAGGTTATTCTCGAAACGCTGGCGCGCCACGGCATCAAACACGTTTGCATCGCGCCCGGCTCCCGCTCGACGCCGCTCACTCTGGCGGCTGCGCAAAATAACGCGTTTATTCACCATACCCATTTCGACGAGCGCGGGCTGGGGCATCTGGCGCTCGGGTTGGCGAAGGCTAGCCAGCAGCCGGTAGCGGTGATTGTCACCTCCGGTACGGCGGTGGCGAACCTCTACCCGGCGCTGATTGAGGCCGGGCTGACCGGTGAGAAGCTGATCCTGCTCACCGCCGATCGTCCTCCCGAGCTCATCGACTGCGGGGCTAATCAGGCGATCCGCCAGCCGGGCATGTTTGCCTCGCATCCGGCACAGACTATCTCCCTGCCACGCCCTGCTCAGGAGATCCCGGCCCGCTGGCTGGTCTCTACGCTGGATAACGCTCTTGGGGCGCTGCACGGCGGGGCAATACACATCAACTGTCCCTTTGCCGAGCCGCTCTACGGCGAGCTGGATGAGTCTGGCCTTGAGTGGCAGCGCGCGCTGGGCAACTGGTGGCAGAGCGATCGCCCCTGGCTGCGGGAGGATATTCGTCGTGAGAGCGAGAAGCAGCGCGACTGGTTCTTCTGGCGACAGAAGCGCGGCGTTGTGGTGGCCGGGCGGATGAGCGCCGCCGAGGGCAAACGGGTGGCAGAGTGGGCGCAGATGCTGGGCTGGCCGCTGATTAGCGACGTGTTCTCCCAGACCGGGCAGCCGCTGCCCTGCGCCGATCTGTGGCTGGGTAACGCCAGCGCGGTGAGCGAGCTGGCCCAGGCGCAGATTGTTATCCAGCTTGGCAGCAGCCTGACCGGAAAACGACTCTTGCAGTGGCAGGCAACCTGCACACCGGATGAGTATTGGCTGGTGGATAACATTGCAGGCCGCCTCGATCCTGCGCACCATCGCGGACGGCGGCTGCTATCCGGCGTCGGCGAGTGGCTGGCGCTGCATCCGGCCGAGAAGCGTCATCCGTGGTATACGGCGATCCCCTCTCTGGCGGATCGGGCGTGGCAGGCCGTTGCGGCCCGGCGTGAAACCTTTGGCGAAGCGCAGCTGGCACACCGTCTGGCAGAGTTTCTGCCGGAGCAGGGGCAGCTCTTTCTGGGCAATAGCCTGGTCGTACGCCTGGTGGATGCCCTTGGGCAGTTGCCTGCGGGCTATCCGGTTTACAGCAATCGCGGTGCCAGCGGCATTGACGGCCTGCTCTCTACTGCCGCAGGCGTGCAGCGCGCCACCGCGAGGCCAACCCTGGCGCTGGTGGGCGATCTCTCCGCGCTCTACGATCTCAACGCGCTGGCGCTGCTGCGCCAGGTCTCCGCGCCCTTTGTGCTGATCGTGGTGAACAACAACGGCGGGCAGATCTTCTCCCTGCTGCCGACTCCGCAGGCCGAGCGGGAGCAGTTTTACCTCATGCCGCAGAACGTCAACTTTGACCATGCGGCAGCGATGTTCGACCTGGCCTACCATCGCCCTGAAAGCTGGGCCGAGCTGGAGACGGCACTGACTGGAGCCTGGCGCGCACCGCAGGCGACCCTGATCGAGCTGGTGGTCGATCCCCAGAAGGGGGCGCAAACCTTACAGCAGCTCCTCGCTCAGGTCAGCCAGCTATGATCCTGCATGCGGTGGCGAAAGCGGGTGAGGCCGGGCTACCCTGGCTGGTGTTCCTGCACGGTTTCTCAGGGCGTGGCGAGGAGTGGACGGCGGTGGGGGAGCGTCTCTCCCGCCACCCCCGGCTCTATATCGATCTCCCCGGTCACGGCGGTTCATCGACTGTCTACGCCCGCGACTTTAATGAGGTGTGCTCACTGCTGCACGCCACGCTTATTAGTTACAACATACTAAACTACTGGCTGGTGGGGTACTCCCTCGGGGGCCGCATCGCCATGTACTATGGTTGTCAAAATCTTGTCGGATGTTGCCAAAATCCTGTCGGGCTGAAGGGAGTGGTCGTAGAAGGCGGCCATCCAGGACTCACCTCCGCCGCCGCCCGCGAGATACGCTGGCTCTCTGATGCTCGCTGGGCACAGCGCTTCCGCCATGAGCCACTGGCTGACGTTTTTAACGACTGGTATCGGCAGCCGGTATTTGCCGGACTGAGCGCTGAACAGCGGCGCGAGCTGGCGGCCATAAGATGCGACAACAGCGGCGAGTCGCTGGCCGCCATACTCGAAGCCACCTCTCTGGCGGTGCAGCCCGATCTGCGTCCGGCGCTGCGCCGGGGCAACTTTCCCTTTTACTACCTGTGCGGCGAACACGACCACAAATTCCGCGCCCTCGGTGCAGAGCTTGCGGCGTTTTGCCTGTTGATTAACGACGCCGGGCACAACGCCCACCGGGAGAATCCCGGCGGGACGGCGGCCTGTCTGGCGCACATTTTGCGCTACTGATTAAGGAACTCTGATGATCTATCCCGATGAATCCATGCTTTACGCGGCGGTTGAGTGGCAGGACTGCTCCGAAGGCTACAGCGATATTCGCTACCACAAATCCACGGACGGCATCGCCAAAATCACCATCAACCGTCCGCAGGTACGCAATGCGTTTCGCCCCCTGACGGTGAAAGAGATGCTCCAGGCGCTGGCGGACGCCCGCTACGATGATGCGGTAGGCGTGATTATCCTCACCGGCGAAGGTGAAAAAGCCTTCTGCGCCGGGGGAGACCAGAAGGTGCGCGGGGACTACGGCGGCTATCAGGATGACTCCGGCGTACATCACCTTAACGTGCTCGACTTCCAGCGTCAGATCCGCACCTGCCCGAAACCGGTGGTGGCGATGGTGGCGGGCTACGCTATTGGCGGCGGCCACGTCCTGCATATGATGTGCGATCTGACCGTTGCGGCGGAAAATGCGGTATTCGGCCAGACCGGTCCCAAGGTCGGCTCTTTTGACGGTGGCTGGGGCGCGGCCTATATGGCTCGCATCGTTGGGCAGAAAAAAGCGCGCGAAATTTGGTTTCTTTGCCGTCAGTACGACGCCCAGCAGGCGCTGGATATGGGGCTGGTCAACACCGTTGTGCCGGTTGCCGAGCTGGAAAAAGAGACCGTACGCTGGTGTCGGGAGATGCTGCAAAATAGCCCGATGGCCTTGCGCTGTCTGAAGGCGGCGCTCAACGCCGACTGTGACGGCCAGGCGGGTCTGCAGGAGCTGGCGGGCAATGCCACGATGCTCTTCTACATGACCGAAGAGGGGCAGGAGGGGCGCAACGCCTTCAACGAGAAGCGTCAGCCGGACTTTAGCAAATTTAAACGGAACCCGTAATGCGTCAGGCACAGGTTTACCGCTGGCAGATCCCGATGGACGCCGGGGTAGTGCTGCGCGAGCGGCGGCTGAAAACCCGCGAGGGACTCTATCTCTGCCTGCGTGACGGCAGCCAGGAAGGGTGGGGCGAGATTGCTCCGCTGCCGGGCTTCAGCCATGAAACACGCGATGAGGCGCAGGCCGTGCTAATGGCCTGGGTTGACCGCTGGTTACAGGGGGCAGAGACGCTTCCGGGGATGCCGTCGGTGGCCTTTGGCGTGAGCTGCGCGCAGGCGGAGCTGGCCGGAACCTTACCTGAGGCAGCGGACTATCGCGCCGCGCCGCTCTGCACCGGCGATCCTGACGAGCTGATGCTTCAGCTTGCTGCCATGCCCGGCGAGAAAGTCGCAAAGGTCAAAGTGGGCCTCTATGAAGCGGTACGTGATGGCATGGTGGTTAATCTTCTGCTGGAAGCGGTGCCCGATCTCCAGCTACGGCTGGACGCCAATCGCGCCTGGACCCCGCAAAAGGCGCAGCAGTTTGCGAAGTATGTTCATCCGGACTATCGCTCGCGCATCGCCTTTCTTGAGGAGCCGTGCCGAACCCGCGCCGACTCGCTGGCCTTTGCCCAGCAGACCGGGATCGCCATCGCCTGGGATGAGAGCCTGCGTGAGGCTGATTTTGCCTTTGCCGCCGAGGCGGGCGTGAAAGCCGTGGTGATCAAGCCTATGCTCACCGGCGCGCTGGAGAAAGTTTGCGAGCAGGTGCAGGCTGCCCATGCGCTGGGCATGACGGCGGTGATCAGCTCCTCTATCGAGTCAAGCCTCGGTCTGACCCAGCTGGCGCGGATTGCCGCCTGGCTGACGCCACAGACCATACCGGGCCTCGACACGCTTGGACTGATGCAGGTTCAGCAGGTTCGCCGCTGGCCGGGCAGTACCTTGCCGTGTCTTGATAGTGCCGCCCTGGAGCCGTTGCGATGACCTTTGCCGACTGGCCGTGGCGTCACTGGCGCGAGCGCCGGGGTGACGCCGCCGCCGTGCGTTTGAACCAGGAAACCCTCAGCTGGCGCGTGCTCTGTGCGCGCCTTGATGCCCTGGCGGCGGGCTTTGCCCGGCAACACGTCCGGCCGGGGGATGGCGTGCTGCTGCGTGCTGGTAACTCACCGCAAACGCTGCTGGCCTGGCTGGCGCTGCTCCAGTGCGGCGCACGGGTATTGCACATTAACCCCCAGCTGCCCGATGCGCTGCTGGCGGTCCTGCTACCGTCGCTTTCGTTACAACATACAGTGAGCTTAGATAATAGCTGGCACGGCATCGGGCTTCCGACGCTGGCAATGCGTGACGCAGAGGGCGAGGATGCAGCCTGCTGGCAGCCGCAGCGGCTGGTATCCATGACGCTCACCTCCGGTTCAACCGGCCTGCCCAAGGCGGCGGTACATACCGCTGCCGCGCACCTGGCCAGCGCGCACGGCGTGCTGTCTCTGCTGCCTTACGGCCCGGAAGATGACTGGCTGCTCTCCCTGCCGCTGTTTCACGTCTCCGGGCAGGGCATTTTATGGCGCTGGCTGCTGGCGGGCGGGCGGCTGACGGTTCGCGATAAGCAGCCGCTGGCTCAGGCGCTGGCAGGCTGTACTCATGCCTCGCTAGTGCCGACCCAGCTCTGGCGGCTGCTGGAGGAGAACGCCAGCGTGAACCTGAAAGCGGTTTTGCTGGGTGGCGCGGCTATTCCGGTGGCGCTTACCCAGCGGGCCAGCGCACGAGGGATCCGCACCTGGTGCGGCTACGGGCTGACAGAGTTCGCCTCCACGGTGTGCGCAAAAACCGCCGACGGCGAGCCGGACGTCGGTCAGCCGCTGCCGGGGCGTGAGGTACGGATCGTCAACGGCGAAGTGTGGCTGCGCGGCGCGAGCATGGCCGCAGGCTACTGGCGTCACGGGGAGCTTATCCCGCTGGTCAATGATGAAGGCTGGTTTGCTACTCGCGATCGCGGCGTGCTGAACAACGGACGGCTGAACATACTCGGACGCATGGATAATCTCTTCTTCAGCGGTGGGGAGGGGATCCAGCCGGAGGAGGTGGAGCGGGTAATTGCGGCTCATCCTCGCGTACAGCAGGCTTTTGTAGTCCCGCTGGCTGACCGCGAATTTGGCCAACGTCCGGTTGCGGTAGTGGCGTGCGACAGCGGGTTTGCTATCGACTCGCTGGGGGCGTGGGTCAACGGCAAGCTTGCCCGCTTCCAGCAGCCGGTACACTGGCTGGCCCTGCCTGAGCGCCTCAGCGCAGGGGGGATCAAGATCTCCCGCCGGTCGCTGATCGACTGGGTTCAGCAGACGCTGCGCGGCGGATAGCGCTTCCCCTGTGCCGCTAAACCGTGTAAAACACTTTTCGCCCATCGGCCAGCGTGAAAGGCTTGTACACTGTGCCGGTTTTGGGCGTTTTACATTTTTTAGTATGGAAAAGGGCAATGGATAAAAGAATTTTGTGGGGAGTGGCCAGCCTGATGCTGGTATCGGCATCGGCCAGCGCGCTGAGTCTTAGCGGTCAGGCAGGGGAGCACTACACCAATCTGGCGGCCGGATTTGGCACCGAAACCAGCGGCCTGGCGCTGAGCGGCAACTGGACGCACAGCGATGACGACGGCGACGCCGCCGGTCTCGGGCTGGGTCTTAACCTTCCGCTCGGGCCGCTGCTGGCGACCGTTGGCGGTAAAGGCATTTATACCAATCCGAATGACGGTGACGAAGGCTATGCCGCAGCGGTAGGCGGCGGCCTGCAGTGGCCGATCGGCGACAGCTTCCGCCTGTTTGGTGAGTACTACTACTCTCCGGACTCGCTCTCCAGCGGTATCGACAGCTATCAGGAAGCTAACGCTGGCGCGCGCTGGACCATCATGCGTCCGCTGAGCATTGAAGCCGGCTATCGTTATCTGAACCTGGCGGGTAAAGACGGCAACCGCGACAACGCGCTTGCTGATGGCCCCTACGTTGGGGTGAACGCCAGCTTCTAATCCTCCGGCGCGGCGGCCTGCCGCGCCTTTTCTCCTGCTGGATCCTACCGCTATTTGCTTCCTCATGCGTTATAGTACTCCCACAACAGGTAAGGGAGAGTACGGAGATAACGATGATAAATGTGGAAATGCTGTCTACCGGGGATGAAGTCCTGCATGGTCAGATTGTGGATACTAATGCCGCCTGGCTTGCCGATCTGTTTTTCACCGAAGGACTGCCGCTGACGCGCCGTAACACCGTGGGCGACAGCCTTAACGATCTGGTTGCCATTCTGCGCGAGCGCAGCGAGCACGCCGATATCTTAATCGTTAACGGTGGCCTGGGGCCGACCAGCGACGATCTCAGCGCGCTGGCAGCCGCGACCGCAGCGGGCGAAGAGCTAGTGCTGCATGAAGCGTGGCTGAGCCACATGGAGCGCTTCTTCACCGAGCGCGGGCGCGTAATGGCACCCAGCAACCGCAAGCAGGCGGAGATCCCGGCCAGCGCGGAGCTGATTGATAACCCGGTGGGCACCGCCTGCGGCTTTGCCGTCAAGCTTAACCGCTGCCTGATGTTCTTTACGCCGGGCGTACCCTCTGAATTCAAGGTGATGGTGCAGCAGGAAATCCTGCCGCGTCTGCGGGAGCGCTTTAGCCTGCCGTTGCCGCCAGTCTGCCTGCGACTGACCACCTTTGGCCGCTCCGAGAGCGATCTGGCCCAGAGCCTGGATCACCTTCAGCTGCCGGAAGGGGTGGTGATGGGCTACCGTTCATCCATGCCGATCATTGAGCTGAAGCTGACCGGCCCGGCGGAGCAGCGTGCAGCCATGGAGGCGCTGTGGCCAGAGGTGCAGCGCGTTGCGGGCGAGAGCCTGATCTTTGAAGGCACCCAGGGGCTACCGGCATTGCTGGCAGAGAAGATGCGTGAGCAGCAGCTGAGCCTGACCGTTAGCGAGCAGTTCACCAGCGGCCTGCTGGCGCTGCAACTCTCCCGTGCGTCCGCTCCGCTGCTGGCGAGCGAGGTACTGCCGTTCCAGGCTGACACGCTGGAGCAGACCGCGCGTTGGGCCACCGAGCAGCGCAACCGCCACCTGGCCGGGTTGGCCCTGAGCGTCGGCGGGCTGGACGAGGAGCACATTAACTTTGCCCTCGCTACGCCGCAGGGTACTCACGCGCTGCGAGTCAAGTTCAGCACCGGACGCCACGGCGTGGCCATCCGCCAGGAAGTGTGCGCCATGATGGCTCTGAACATGCTGCGCCGCTGGCTGAACGGTAAAGATGTCGCCAGCGATCATGGCTGGGTGAGCGTAGTGGGTTCCCTGTTTGTAGCGTGATGCGCTTGCGCCTGTAGCATACCAGGATGTTCACCGCCTTTGCCGGTGGACATCGTAACACTCCATACTGCCCCCTCCTTTATGTTCGTTTTCTTATCATTTAATCCTTTCTAATCTGTTTTTTGGTTGATTGCGCGCACTGTCGAGCATGATTCGAAAAAAATATTGCGTTCCGATGCGCTTTTTTGCGCATTTTTGTCATATTTCTGTAACAATCTGTGCGTGGATTCACAGTAACATTTGCCGATATTTCTTAACATCGTCGGCCTCGCTGAAGTGGTGAGGCACCTTAACCGTACAAATTTAATACTTGGCCACGGAGGCTACATGCTCAGTATCTTTAAACCAGCGCCACATCAGGCGCGCCTGGGAAAGGCAGAGATTGATCCGCTCTACCGTCGTTTGCGCTGGCAAATCTTTATCGGCATCTTCTTTGGCTACGCGGCGTACTATCTGGTACGTAAAAACTTCGCCCTCGCAATGCCCTATCTGGTGGAGCAGGGTTTCTCCCGCGGCGATCTCGGATTCGCGCTGTCGGGCATCTCCATTGCCTATGGTTTCTCCAAGTTCATTATGGGCTCGGTATCGGATCGCTCTAATCCACGCGTTTTCCTGCCTGCGGGGCTGATCCTGGCGGCGGCGGTAATGCTGTTCATGGGCTTCGTGCCGTGGGCGACATCGAGCATTGCCGTCATGTTCGTGCTGCTCTTCTTATGCGGCTGGTTCCAGGGGATGGGGTGGCCACCGTGCGGTCGCACCATGGTGCACTGGTGGTCGCAGAAAGAGCGCGGCGGCATTGTTTCGGTGTGGAACTGTGCGCATAACGTGGGCGGCGGTATTCCGCCTCTGCTGTTCCTGCTAGGGATGGCCTGGTTCAACGACTGGAAAGCCGCGCTCTATATGCCAGCGTTCGGTGCGATTGTGGTAGCAATCATTGCCTTTGCGCTGATGCGTGATACGCCGCAGTCTCAGGGGCTGCCGCCTATTGAAGAGTATAAGAATGACTATCCGGATGATTACAGCGAGCAGCACGAAGAGGAGCTGACCGCTAAACAGATCTTCATGAAGTATGTCCTGCCCAACAAGCTGCTGTGGTACATCGCGATAGCCAACGTCTTTGTCTATCTGCTGCGCTACGGCATCCTCGACTGGTCGCCGACCTACCTGCGTGAAGTGAAGCACTTTGCGCTGGATAAATCCTCCTGGGCCTACTTCCTGTATGAATATGCGGGGATCCCTGGCACGCTGCTGTGCGGCTGGATGTCGGATAAGGTGTTCAAAGGCAACCGTGGTGCGACGGGCGTGTTCTTTATGACGCTGGTGACCATTGCTACCGTGGTGTACTGGCTTAACCCGCCGGGCAATCCGGGCGTGGATATGGCCTGCATGATCGTTATCGGCTTCCTGATCTATGGTCCGGTGATGCTGATTGGTCTGCATGCCCTTGAGCTGGCCCCGAAAAAAGCGGCAGGCACCGCGGCAGGTTTTACCGGTCTGTTTGGTTACCTTGGCGGTTCCGTGGCGGCGAGCGCCATCGTGGGCTATACCGTTGACTTCTTCGGCTGGGACGGCGGCTTTATGGTAATGATCGGCGGAAGCGTGCTGGCCGTACTGCTACTGATTGTGGTGATGTTTGGTGAGAGACGGCACCATGCGGAAGTGCTGGCGCGTCGTTAATAAGGACTAAAATAGAAAAGGGCCGCAAGGCCCTTTTTTTATACCCAGGAAATAGGTAAGGTTCACGTAGCATTTACTTCTTATAAATCATGCAAAATCAATACATTATGTTGATGATCCGCGCGACGATCCTGGATGACCCAGTGCGACTCTCTATTTACCTTTTTTCACTATTTAACGCTAAATATTGCTGTTAACGTCGAACAATAATTTATTTACTTGCATCACGGCGTGTAAAAATAAGCGCCGGGCTGTATGTTGAAAGTATTCACTATCGCCATATAATCGTCCTTATTATCAGTGCGACTTATGAAATAAGGATCGAACGGCACCCTACGGACAGTTTTAAGAGATATGAGTAAAGATACGATGGGATATCGGCTATACGGTTACGTAATCGGCAAAGAAATTCACTTCGAGATTGAAAACCGAAGGCTTTATCGCCTGCCGCAGGGAAGTGCCGATAAATCATTTATCTTTGGCTCGGTATTATTTAACCATACGATGCTGCATCTGTTTGTCTATCTATTACAGCATGGCCGTCATACGACGGTGCCGCGCGAGGAGCTGCTGCGCGTGGTGTGGGAGGAGAACGATCTGGTGCCGTCGAGCCAGCGCCTGTGGCAGGTATTAAAAAACCTGAATCGTCGGCTCAGCCTGCTGGGATTACCCGATGATTTCATCGCCAACGTCCGGGGAAGCGGCTATATCATTAACTACGTTGATATTACGCCAATCTATTACAGAGTCAGTGAACTCCAGCGCTGCCCTGAAATAATAACGGAGAGTTAGCTATTCCGGCGTGAGTGATGTCAACCCGGAAATTTATCCCTGAACATGTGTGTGCTCAGGGATTTTTTATATTTGCCGATCGCCAATTAAAGATCGAGTTCAATATCGCCCATGGCGCGACAGCAGCAGGGGAGGATCTCCCCGGCCTGGATAAAGGCCAGCGGCTCGGTGAGCCACTCAACCTGACCAGCAATCAGCCGGGTGCGGCAGGAGCCGCAGTAGCCCTCCCGGCACTGGTACTCTACGTCAATCTTGTGGAACTCTAACGCCGCCAGCAGCGACGGATGTTCATCCTGGCACAGCAGCTGTGCGCCAGTGATGCGCAGCGTCACCGCACCCATTAGAGCTGGAAGTCGCTGAGATCGTCGGTGTTCACTTCCGAATCGATCTGTCCGACCAGGTAAGAACTCACCTCAACCTCCTGCGGCGCTACCTGCACGTTGTCAGAGACCAGCCAGGTGTTGATCCACGGAATTGGGTTGGAGCGGGTTTGGAACGGCAGATCCAGACCCACCGCCTGCATACGGATATTGGTGATGTACTCTACGTACTGGCAGAGAATATCTTTGTTCAGGCCGATCATCGAGCCGCCCTGGAAGAGATACTCCGCCCACTCTTTCTCCTGCTGTGCCGCCTGTACGAAGAGATCGTAAGAGGCCTGCTTGCACTCTTCAGCAATCTCCGCCATCTCCGGATCGTCCACACCGCTGCGCAACAGGTTCAGCATATGCTGGGTGCCGGTCAGGTGCAGGGCCTCATCGCGGGCGATCAGGCGAATGATCTTGGCGTTGCCTTCCATCAGCTCGCGCTCGGCGAAGGCAAAGGAGCAGGCGAAGCTGACGTAGAAGCGGATCGCTTCCAGCGCGTTCACGCTCATCAGGCAGAGATAGAGTTTCTTCTTCAGCTCGCGCAGGTTCACGGTCACGGTCTGGCCGTTGACGGTATGCGTGCCTTCGCCCAGCAGGTGCCAGTAGCTGGTCAGCTGGATCAGATCGTCATAGAAGTGGGAGATACCTTCCGCTCGCTTGAGGATCTGCTCGTTAGTGACGATATCATCAAACACAATCGCCGGATCGTTGACGATGTTACGGATGATATGGGTGTAGGAGCGCGAGTGGATGGTCTCGGAGAACGCCCAGGTTTCGACCCAGGTTTCCAGCTCAGGGATAGAGATCAGCGGCAGCAGCGCCACGTTCGGGCTGCGGCCCTGAATGGAGTCCAGCAGCGTCTGATACTTCAGGTTGCTGAGGAAGATGTGCTTTTCATGCTCCGGCAGCGCCTGGAAGTCGATGCGGTCACGCGAGACGTCAACCTCTTCCGGACGCCAGAAGAAGGAGAGCTGTTTCTCAATCAGCTTTTCAAAGATGTCATATTTTTGCTGATCGTAGCGGGCGACGTTGACCGACTGGCCGAAAAACATCGGCTCTTTTAGCTGATCGTTCTTCGTCTGTGAAAAGGTGGTGTATGCCATGCGAGTGTTTCCTGTCCTGCTAGTATGCGCCCGGCGGCGCAGAGCTTGCCGGGCCTACAATATCCCGTAGGCCGGGTGAGCGAAGCGCCACCCGGCTAAACGATATTAAATCTTACATGCGCCGCTTTCGCAGCCGTCGTCCTGAATAGAAGGCACCATATCGTCCTGCGCATCTTCCGCACCGTCACGGGTGTTCTGATAGTACAGGGTCTTGACGCCAAACTTATAGGCGGTGAGCAGATCCTTCAGCAGCTGCTGCATCGGCACTTTGCCAGACGGGAAGCGGGACGGATCGTAGTTGGTGTTCGCAGAGATCGACTGGTCGATAAACTTCTGCATGATGCCCACCAGCTGGAGGTAACCGTCGTTGTTCGGCATCTCCCACAGCAGCTCATAGTTGTTTTTCAGGTGCTCATAATCCGGCACCACCTGGCGCAGGATCCCGTCTTTCGACGCTTTGATGCTCACGTGGCCGCGCGGCGGCTCAATGCCGTTGGTGGCGTTAGAGATCTGCGATGAGGTCTCAGACGGCATCAGCGCGGAGAGCGTAGAGTTACGCAGGCCGTGGGTCTTGATGGACTGACGCAGCGCTTCCCAGTTGTAGTGCAGCGCCTCATCGGTAATGGCGTCGAGATCCTTTTTATAGGTGTCGATCGGCAGGATACCCTGGGCATAGGTAGTCTCGTTGAACCACGGGCACGCGCCTTGCTCTTGCGCCAGCTCGTTAGAGGCTTTCAGCAGGTAGTACTGAATGGCTTCAAAGGTCTGGTGGGTCAGGTTGTTGGCGCTGCCGTCGGAGTAGCGCTTGCCGTTTTTCGCCAGCCAGTAGGCGTAGTTGATCACGCCAATACCCAGCGTACGGCGGCCCATGGCCCCGCGTTTGGCGGCCGGGATCGGGTAGTCCTGATAGTCCAGCAGCGCATCCAGAGCACGTACCGCCAGCACGGCCAGCTCTTCCAGCTCGTCGAGATTGTTGATAGCGCCAAGGTTGAACGCCGACAGCGTACAGAGCGCGATTTCGCCGTTCTCATCGTTGACGTCCATCAGCGGTTTGGTCGGCAGGGCGATCTCCAGGCACAGGTTGGACTGGCGCACTGGCGCAACCGCCGGATCGAACGGGCTGTGGGTGTTGCAGTGGTCAACGTTCTGAATGTAGATACGACCGGTGGAGGCACGCTCCTGCATCATCAGCGAGAAGAGCTCAACGGCCTTCACGCGCTGCTTACGGATGCTCTCATCCTGTTCATACTGCACGTACAGGCGCTCAAACTCGTCCTGATCGGCAAAGAAGGCGTCGTACAGGCCCGGCACGTCGGACGGGCTGAAGAGGGTGATATCCTGGCCTTTCAGCAGACGGGTGTACATCAGCTTGTTGATCTGTACGCCGTAGTCCATGTGACGAACGCGGTTGCCTTCAACGCCACGGTTGTTTTTCAGCACCAGCAGGCTCTCAACTTCCAGATGCCACATCGGGTAGAAGAGGGTCGCCGCACCGCCGCGCACGCCGCCCTGGGAGCAGGACTTCACCGCGGTCTGGAAGTGCTTGTAGAACGGAATACAGCCGGTGTGGAACGCTTCACCGCCGCGGATCGGGCTGCCGAGGGCGCGGATGCGGCCGGCGTTGATGCCGATACCGGCGCGTTGGGAGACATACTTCACAATCGCGCTGGAGGTGGCGTTGATGGAGTCCAGGCTGTCGCCGCACTCGATCAGCACGCAGGAGCTGAACTGGCGGGTTGGGGTACGCACGCCGGACATGATCGGCGTCGGCAGCGAGATCTTAAAGGTCGAGACCGCGTCATAGAAACGCTTCACGTAGTCCAGACGGGTGTCGCGCGGATAGTTAGAGAACAGGCACGCGGCAACCAGAATGTAGAGGAACTGGGCGCTCTCGTAGATTTCGCCGGTCACGCGGTTCTGAACCAGATATTTGCCTTCCAGCTGCTTTACGGCCGCATAGGAGAAAGTCAGGTCGCGGTCGTGCTGGATGAAACCGTCCATCTGCTGGAACTCTTCTTCCGTGTAGTCTTCCAGCAGATGATTATCGTACTTGCCCAGCTCAATCATCTTGCGTACGTGGTCGATCAGCACCGGCGGCTCAAACTGGCCGTAGGCTTTTTTACGCAGGTGGAAGATGGCAAGGCGGGCAGCCAGATATTGATAATCCGGCGCGTCGCGGGAGATGAGATCCGCAGCGGCTTTGATAATGGTTTCGTGGATGTCGGACGTTTTAATTCCGTCGTAGAACTGAATATGGGAACGCAGTTCAACCTGAGAGATCGATACGTTATTCAGCCCTTCTGCCGCCCAATCCAGCACCCGGTGGATTTTATCCAGATTGATGCGTTCAGTACGACCATCACGCTTCGTCACCAGCAGACTCTGATTCATGTACCTGTCCTTAAGAAAAAAAGTATCCCCCGCTTATCCACATTTTCACACTGTGGTTAAACCTGTGGATAAATACTATATGTAGGGGGTGTTTGATAAAAACGTCACAATATGGTGAGTATTCTAGTCTGGATTCTTTTCAGTACAAGAGTTGATTTTGAGGTTAAATTGCGGTTGCGGAAAGGTAATAAACGCTAAGTCCGCGAACGATAAGGGCTACAGGAAAGTCAACGCATGTGAAAAAAAAAAGTGAATGTGATCGAACGCTGAAATCTTCATCGCGGAACTGGCGGAAGTGAATTACGCAGCTTATGAGGCTGCGTAATTGTCATCACATTTTCAGATAACGTTAGCTGTTTTTTGCCTGGGTGTGCAGCATGTAGTTCACATCAACGCCCGGAGCCAGCTTGAAGCGATCGCTAAGCGGATTGTAGTGCAGGCCAATCATATGCCGCTCCTGCAGCGGGGTAGGATCGATCCAGCTAATCAGCTCGGCGGGTTTGATAAACTTCTTCACGTCGTGCGTGCCCTTCGGCACCATGCGCAACACATACTCCGCGCCGACAATCGCCAGCAGCCAGGCTTTACCGCTGCGGTTAAGCGTCGAGAAGAAGACGTGGCCCCCTGGCTTAACGAGGCGGGCGCAGGCGTGCACCACCGACTGCGGATCGGGAACGTGCTCCAGCATCTCCATGCAGGTGACGACGTCATACTGTCCAGCCTGCTTAGCCGCATGCTCCTCTACCGTCTCCTGAACGTAGTCGACATGAACGCCGGACTCCAGGGCGTGCAGGCGAGCGACCTGTAGCGGCTCAAAGCCCATATCGAGGCCGCTGACGTTAGCGCCTTCCCGGGCCATGCTCTCGGCCAGGATGCCGCCGCCGCAGCCGACATCCAGCACTTTTTTGCCGAACAGGCCGCCGACGCGCTCGGCGATATAGCCCAGGCGCAGGGGGTTGATACGATGCAGCGGTTTAAACTCGCCTTCGGTATCCCACCAGCGTGACGCCACGGCTTCAAATTTGGCGATCTCTTCATAGTCAACGTTTTGAGCCACCGGCGGTTTTTCAGCATTCATGGGCGCTTTTACTCCTTAATCAATCAGTGCATTGAGTATATCAGGAGAGAAGTATCAATAAAGCATTGGCGGGGGTGTTTCCTTTACCGGAATCACGTCGGCTGTGTTATAATTTGCGACCTTTGAATCCGGGATACAGTAGAGGGATAGCGGTTAGATGAGCGACCTTGCGAGAGAAATTACACCGGTTAACATCGAGGAAGAGCTGAAGAGCTCCT
>Ga0079104_1000489_pt1 | contig 43045 bp, 47 predicted proteins | sample MedtruBG_FD_76829 | JGI IMG/M metagenome (GOLD analysis project Ga0079104, IMG submission 76829) | Root nodule microbial communities of legume samples collected from California, USA - Medicago truncatula BG | ecosystem: Host-associated > Plants > Roots > Nodule | place: USA: California...
CGCCGCCGGGCGTTCGATGCACGTTGTAGGCCCGCGCAAGCGAAGCGCCGCCGGGCGTTCGATGCACCATGTAGGCCCGCGCAAGCGAAGCGCCGCCGGGCATTCGATGCACGTTGTAGGCCCGCGCAAGCGAAGCGCCGCCGGGCATTCGTTGTACGTTGTAGGCCCGCGCAAGCGGAGCGCCGCCGGGCAGGCAAACTTACTCTTCGAAGTACCAATAACCCTGGTTGATAAACGCCGTCAGCTCGGCGATAAACGCCGGGTTTTGCAGCGCGTCGCCCAGTTCCTGCGCACCGAGTTCGGTGAAGCGACACAGCGCGTCGGCGGCTTTGACGTCGACTGCCTTCCAGCCTTCGCTGTTAATAAAAAAGCTGTCACCGATGTTCAACACGCGCAGGCCGCTCAGACGAACCAGCGTTTCCCCGCCCGTCAGCGCATCCAGCACTTCTTCTTCCGCGTACGGAGGTTCTGCCGGGGCGATATCCAGCTCGTGACGCGGCGTAGAAGCGAAGCGGCCAAACCACTGGGCGAAATCTTCCGGCTGGCTGATAACATCAATCATCATATTACGCAGACGCTCAAGCTCATGCGCGTCGACCTTGCCCGGATGTTCGCGGACGGTCAGTTCCGGGTCGCCGTAGTGCGCGCCACCGAGATCGTTTTCCAGCGCGTAATCGGCAAAGCTGCTGATCAGGTCACGGCCGTTTGGTCCGCGGAAGCCCACGGAGTAGTTCAACGTGTTTTCAAACGTGTAACCGTCGTGCGGGAATCCAGGCGGGATATACAGGATATCGCCCGGCTCCATCTCAACGTCGATAATCGGTTCAAACGGGTCAACGTGCAGCAGCGCCGGATGCGGGCAGAACTGACGCATTGGGATGGCATCGCCCACGCGCCAGCGACGGCGGCCCATGCCCTGAATGATAAACACATCGTAGTTATCGATGTGCGGGCCAACGCCACCGCCCGGCACCGAGAAGGAGATCATCAGATCGTCCAGACGCCAGTCCGGCAACACACGGAACGGACGCACCAGCTCCGCCGACGGCGCATGCCAGTGGTTGACGGCCTGGGCCAGCAGCGACCAGCCGGTTTCGCCCAGTCCGTCGAAATCTTCGAACGGACCATGGCTGGCGTCCCATTTACCGTCGGTCTGACGCACCAGACGGCTGTCCACTTCCGGCTCCATTGCCAGGCCTGCCAGCTCATCTGGCGTGATCGTGTCAACAAAGTTTGGGAAGGCATTTTTCAACACAACGGGCTGTTTTTGCCAATATTTCTCTAAAAACTCGGGCCAGTTAAGGTTCAGTTGGTTAACCATACAATCACACCAGTAAGAGGATAAACGGCGGTAAGTATGCGAGAAGTGGTCAGGGGCGACCTTGTTGAGGGTCAAGGGTTGGCGAAAAAATGAATCGTCCCGCATTTTTTAGGGGATTTAAGAATTCTTTAAGAACTGTCGATTAAGATAATCCTTATGCTAATGAATACGAAACACGCCACTCTGGAGCTGTCAACAATGACGAAGAACACCACCCTTGCCCTGCTGCTGCTTGCCCTCCCTGCCCTGCCCGCATTTGCCCAGTCAAACCTGACCGGCTGCGCCGCAAAGAAGGATGACATCCAGCAGCAAATTGACTACGCCAAAGCGCACAACAACAGCTACCGCATCGCCGGGCTTGAAAAAGCGCTGTCGGAGGTTTCTGCCAATTGCACCGACGCGTCGCTGCGCGCAGAACGTGAAGCCGACGTGCGTAAAAAAGAGCAGAAGGTCGCCGAGCGCGAGCAGGAACTGACCGAGGCAAAAGCCACGGGACGCACGGATAAAATCCAGAAAAAGCAGGAAAAACTGGATGACGCTAAAAACGAATTAGCCGATGCAAAAGCCGAACTGAATAAATAACCAAATCGCCTCCGGGCGATTTTATTTTGATTACCGCGTCATGAACAAACAAGACACTTCCGGCCTGACATTTAATATTAAACAAGTCCATTATCAGACCACCCACCCCATTCATTATATAATCAGCAGCGAGTGTTTACATTAAACGATGTCCCGTCAGCGCCCCGGTTTTATCCAGCCTGACACCGATGAACCCTTTCTGAATATTCTTTCAGTGGCGATCTTTATTGTTTATGCAATGCGTTGATTTCCGCTTTCACGTTGGCAGAAGGTGCTCACCGCTTTCATTTCCAGGCGAATCGTACGCATGAGCAAAAGTAAGAAAATTTTAAAGAATGCCGAGATAATGAGGATGCTCATTGTCCTGTCCTGCGCGGTGGCACTGATTTCTACGCTGCTGAGCTGGTGGCAAATCACCGCGGTTTCACACCACTATATCGCCGCTCGCGAACGCGCCTCGAAATTCAACACCATCAAGCTGATGCTCAACACCAATCATCTGATGGGCAACGAGCGCGGCTACTCCAACGAATATTTACTGGAAACGTCACAGGATGAGCTGCACGCGAAAACGGCGCTGAACATGGCGCGTGAAAAGACCGATGCGTCCATTCAACAGCTTAAAGCGATCCCGGCGCTGACCGCGCGCGTGGCCGATGCCGAAGAAGGGTTGAGCATCGCCCGGCGTACCGTCGACGACGTCATGACGGATTCAACCAAAACGCCCAGCGAAGTTTATCGCGCGATGAATGCCCTGCTGGATGCCACCGGTGCGTTTAATAAGCTCACTATCACGGTCTCGATGAATTTTGCCAGCAAAGATATTGCAGGCACCGGCTACTTTTATACCCTGCTTTCACTCGGCGAAATCCGAGATACGCTAGGCCGCATGGCGACGCCGTATCTGTTTTCCCTGCGTTATGACATCCCGCTTTCAAAAGAAGACATCACGGCCACCACCAAACGTCAGGCGCGTCTGAACGTATTGTGGCTACTACTCGGCGGTTTGAAGGATAACCCGGTGCTGAGTGGCGATCTGCAACGTGCGCGCGACGATTATCAGAACAAGACCGAATTCCTGATTAAGACCGTCGACAATCACATGACCCATAACGGTCTGAAGCATATTGATGCCGTCGTTTTTTCGATTCAGTATCGCGAAGGCTTAAGCAATTTCCAGCTGCTGGAGCAAAAATATCTCGATAATTTGGGCAGCTTCTTTGCGAACCAGACCGAACAGTCGTTCGATCGTCTGGTTGAGGTTATCGTTTCTCTGATTGCCCTGCTGTGCATCATTATCACCATCTGCATCTTTATTAATATGCGGGTGCTGAAACCGCTGCTGACGCTGAATGAAACCATCCGCAATGTGATGGATGACAACATCAATAAGAAAGGCGCTGACGCGGAAGACGCGGCGGAAATTCAGAATTTGTTTAAATCCATCGATCTGTTAGACGGTGTGTTTAAGCAGCAGAAAGCCGAAACCAAAGTGCTGACCCGCAAGATGAATGAAGATCCGCTCACGGGGATTGGCAACCGTCGTTTCTTCAATGAGCAGGTCGCTAAGCTTCCGCAACATATGCCAGAAGGCGCTTCCCTCTGGCTGGCGATTATCGACGTCGATCACTTCAAACGGATCAATGACACCTGGGGCCATCCTTTCGGCGACGAAGTGCTGATTGGCCTGGCGCGCACGCTGCAAAGCAACTGCCGCGCCGGGGACTTTGTCGCCCGCTTCGGCGGGGAAGAGTTCGCGGTGATGTTCAACGCCGAGTCAGACGTTCAGGCACAAAAAATCCTCGTGCGTTTCCAGGAGACTATCCGGGCGATGCGCTTTGTAGCGCCCGATGGCACTCAGGTCGGCATCACCGCCAGCTTCGGTGCGGTTCAGGTTGATGACGCGTCTATCGAAACGCTGCAGCAAAAAGCCGATGCGGCGCTGTACCAGGCGAAAGCCGACGGACGTGACCGCGTGTCGTGGGCTTAAGCCTGCTTTAACGCTGATAACACGGCCCAGGAATCCCTCTTCCTGGGCGCGCCTCTCTCGCCAAGTCCCGAACACCCGCCCTTCTCCCCGCGCTCGGCATTAGCCCAAAAAAAACGGCTTTCCCGTGAGAGAAAGCCGTTTACCAAAACGGTAATTGAAAAGAAAAGTCAGACTTTTTTTACCGATGAGCGACAGGAATATTGGTCGCTGCGGCAGGAGGAACAATCGCTTTTACGCTCTGCAACGCAGGCGTTGCCGGATGCGCGACTTTGTCACCATCCTGGCCGAAGAAGTCTTTTAACGTATCCGAGGCGGTTTTCGTCAGGATCATGATTTCAATACGACGGTTCGCTTCATTCTTCGGATGCGCTTTATCCAGCAGCATCTGGTCTGCCATGGCGTTAACCTGCAAAACCTTCCCGCTCGGCATGCCCGCATTTTCCAGAATTTGTCGCGCCGCCAGGGCACGATCGCCGGACAGATTCCAGTTACTGTAATGTCCGCCGCGGTACTTCAGCGCATCAGTATGTCCGGTGATAATCATTTTGTTATCCAGCGAATCAAATACCGGCGTCAGCTGGGTCAGCAGCGTTTTAAAATACGGTGAAATTTGGGTGCTACCGACGGAGTACATCTGGCGATGCTTGTCATCTTTGATCAACACGCGCAGCCCTTGAGGCACAATTTCAATCTCGAGGTTCGCATCCATCTTCGCCTTCTGGGCAATGTTATAGATGGTGGTCGCCAGCTCCCCTAACTCACGCGCATTTTTCTGCTTCAACAGGGCCGTGTTCTCTGTACTTCGAATAGGCATGTTCAGCTGATGATTCATCGCCGTAGTAGTGTGCGTATTGGTTTGTGCAATCCTGTTCGCCAGCGCGCCGTGCATGCCCTGGGAATGAATCGGATGCACCGCCGCAGAGATGTTGTTGAGCGGCGTCATGCCGCCCCCGTGAAAGATGGACTGGTTATACAGCGCCGCCACAACCTGCGCGCGCTCTTTTTTGCTGACGCTGCCAACAATCCACAGCGTCATAAACAGCGCCATCATGGCGAGGGTAAAGTCAGCGAACGCCACTTTCCATGCGCCGCCATGGTGGGCCGCATGGCCCTTTTTAACCTGTCGGCGAATGATGGTTTTACCGGGCACCCGCTCCCGACGACCGGGTCTGTTTCTTACACTCATTCCTGCTCCAGCATCGTGTTAACCCAGGAGTCGAGATTGGAGAAGGTCGGCTTCGAGGCCAGATGCAGCAGTTTACGACCGGCATCCACCGCCAGCAGCGTGGGTTTGCCCGCCGCCTGCGCCACCAGCACGGTACGCACGCACTCCAGCAGCGAGTGTTCAGCACGCGCCTGCAGTTCCATGGCGTTGGAAAGGGGGTCCATGATGCAGTAACAGATGAAGACGCCCATGAAGGTTCCCACCAGCGCCGCCGCCACTTTCAGACCAATCAGCGCAATCGAGCCGTCGATGGACTGCATGGTGATGATGATCCCCAGTACCGCCGCACAGATACCAAAACCAGGCATCGCTTCCGCCGTACGCTGTAACGAACGGGATGGTGTCAGCAGGGATTCTTCTGCGGTTTCCAGCTCCTGATCGAGAATGCTCTCCAGCTCGTGGGCATCAATTTTGCCCATCGCCATCAGGCGGAAGTTATCGGCAATAAACGTCACCAGACGCTGCTGGGTCAGAACCAACGGGTATTTCTGGAAAATGGTACTTTCCGACGGTTGTTCGATATGCTGATCGAGCGCACGCAGGCCGCCGTTCTGCACGGTTTCCAGCAGTTCATAGAGGCATAGCAGCATCTGGCGCTGAAATTCCGGCCCCAGTTTCTTTTTGCTGATAACGCCTTTGATCTGGTGGAAGATTTCCTTCAGAACGTGCATTGGGTTACCAATGATCATCGCCCCTGCACCCGCACCAATAATGATGATCATTTCCGCAGGCTGCCAGATAGCGACCAGCTGTCCACCGGCTTCAAAATACCCACCGAAGACACACACCAGTACGACAAGTAACCCCAATATTTTTTGCATGACACCCTCAATTCCTGTTACTGGCAGCGTTATGTCGCTGCCTGTTATTCCTGATTAAAATAAGCGTGGATCTTTTCCATGATCCGCTTATTGATCTGACAAACGCGGGATTCCGTCACCCCTAAAACCAGTGCAATCTCTTTTAGATTCATGCACTTCTGGTAGTACATGGCCAACACCTGCCCTTCGACCTCCGTCAGCTGCGCGAGCGCTTTGCTGAGGAGATCCTGGGTAATGAACTGCTCTTCAAGCCGACGGCCCTGGAACAGATGCTCGTCCTGATCGGTGGACAGCAGTTCGTCAAGGCTGGACATCGTTTCCGCGTTTTCCAGCTGGAGATATTCCTGGTACTCGTTGGCATCAATCCCGTGAGGAGCCAACTCGCTCCACTCCGGTTCATGCCCTAACTGCTGGCGTAGAGTTCGGATCAAGTCTTTGATGCGATGGTATTTTTGCCGCAGCTGTCGCGGACGCCAGTCCAGGCTGCGCAGTTCATCGAGGATCGCCCCACGAATGCGCTGGCTGGCGTAACCGGCAAAGTTTTCGTCCGGTACACCAAAACGGCGAATAGCGCTGAGTAAACCCATCAGCGCTATCTGTTCCATATCCTGTCGCTCAATGATGTGACTACATTGATGCGACAGCTGACGAACGATTTTCCGCACCAGAGGAAGCCAGGCCATGAGGTACTGGTTTTCTTCCTGCGGTGTCATTTGGAGCGTTACCTGGAACGCTTGCCCTTCATACTCTTGCTGCATCGTATACTTTCACGCTTCTCTACGGCCTGCGGTTACTGGAACACGGCTTTGGTCACCAGCACATCGCAGAATGGCTGTTCCATATGGCGGTTTTTCAATTCGCTTTTCAGCGCATTGGCCAGCAGATCGCGGATCTCCGGCACCTTCATGTACTGAATATCGTCGAAGCTTTTCTGCGATAACGTGCTGACGATAATGCTCTGATACAGCGACTCGTCATCACGGACGGTGTTCTGCTTCTCTTTGTCGTTCACGGCCAGCGCCAGTTCCATCAGCACGTAGTGATGAATGCCATTGCTGTCATTGAGCGTGACCACGGTTTCTGGCATCGAGATAAAGGTCAGATTCTCGGGGTTAATCGGTGCGTCTGGTGCGGCCGGTCCAGCGGCAGTCAGGTGCGGCAATTTGCCCGATTTCACGAGGTAAAAGCCCACCCCGCCACCGATAAGTACGACGAGACAAGCGCTGATGAGACTGGCGGCAATAATCTTTTTCATGAATTAACTTAAACTTTGAGCAGAACGGATTCGTTCCGGGATAATTCGGGAGCGTCGTCGGTAAAGCGCGAAGCCAGCACGGCGGCCTCTTCTTCCTGACGCTGTTGTTGATGCTGCTGCTGAGACTGACCGTCCGATGAAACCTGCACGTTCACCTGCATGAAGTTCTGCTGGACCAGGTGCTGACGCAGATGATCGGAGAACTGCTGCAACGTTTTCATGACGTCAGCCTGGCTCGCGCCAATGTGCACATTCAGGTTCTGGTTGGCGTCGAGATGCACGACGATCTCCAGCTTGCCCATCGACGGTGGATCAAGGCGGATCGTCGACACCTGCTGCTGGTTTTGCAGCTGGAACTGGATCCTGTCCTTGAGCAGATCATTGAGCTTTTCACCCAGTTCGTCCGCCGAGGTGCTGGCAACCGGCACGGTCATCACCGGCATTGTCGAATCCGTCTCAGAAGTCGCCCGTGAGGAGAAGTCGCTCATGGCGGCAATCGCCGTCAGCGGCGCGTCAGCCTGCTTTTGGCCGGCATCGACGACGTGATTCGCCACCGTCGTTTTCAGCGCAGCATGCAGATTCTCATGCAGCGTGGCCCGGTTATTGGTAACACTGGTCGTCGCCTGTCGAGTGCTGCCGAGCGCGTGAAGATCCTGCGCGGCAAACTTAGCGAGCGTCGCCTGTTGAGAGGCACTGCCCTGCTGCTGATGCTGCGTGGTGGCCTGGTTTAACAACGACTGCAATGCCTGCGGCAACACCTGCCCGCTCTGGCTTGCGTCCTGGGCCTCGCCCTGGGCGGACATCATTCCCATCAGCTTAACCAGCGAACGGGCATCCACCCCGGCCAGCGCCGTGGTTTTCAGCATCGCTTGCCCGGCGGCAGGTGCCTGGTCCTCTGGCGTGGCGGCAGGCGGCGTCAACAGCATGGCCATCAGCGCGCTTAAATCCTGCGGCAGCGTGTCAGTATCAGGCTGGCTCTCTTTCGTGGCGTGTGCGCGATGTCTGGACATCACGCCCGACGTGGCGTTTTCCAGCGAAAAATCACCCGCGTCGCCGCTCTGTGGCTGAACAGCGGTCGACTCCGGGTCTGCCAGCAGCGTTGTCACTGCCGGTTGAACTGAATTCATTCTTGCTCCGTGAATAAATTGACCATTGAATAAGCCAGCATCCCTTCTTTGTTACTTTGATGCTCTGCCATACGTTTTTTCAGTAGCGCGGCGCGCGTCTCCCGGCGCTCTATGAGGCTGCCGAACGCGTCATGCAGCATTTTTTTGGTTTCCTGTAGCCTAAGCGCAGAAGATTCCTGCGCTTCGTACTCAGCGAACACCGACATCACTTGCTGATTGAGACCCGGCATCCGACGCCAGCGCTGCTGATCGAGCGCGGCGTTCATGTCGTCAATTAAGGCAACCAGCTGCTTGCGTAATTGTTCACTGGACATCACCGCTACCCCAGCTTCTTCGCCAGACCTTCCCAACCTTCATGCAGGTTGTTCAGGATCTGCACAACCTCATCCATCTTTTCAATGCTGAGCTCGCTGCTGGCTTCGTACAGGCGGTAGACGCAGTGGTCATACAGACGGGCCAGATTTTGTACCAGCTCCCCGCCGGTCTCGAACTCCAGCGAACTGGTTAACGCATTGAGAATATCGATGCACTTGTTGATGCTTTGCGCTTTTCGCTCAAAACGTTTGCCTTCAATGTGGCTCTTCGCGCGCTCCAGCTCATCGAGCAGTCCGGAGTACAACACCAGCACCAAATCGAGCGGTGATGCGGAGGCCGTTTTTGAAGCCAGGTCCATTTCTTTGTATTGCGAGTACCCGTCTTGGGAGCCGTACATAATCTTTTTACCTTTTGTTCAATGCAGGGTTAGCTGAACGCCGCCATGCTCATTTTCATGCTGTACACTTCAATCATGGTGTTGGTGTACTCGGACAGATAGCGCTCGTAATCCTGATTGTAAGTCTGCTGCAGATCTGCCGTCTGGGTGTCGATTTTGTCCTGCTTGTCATCGAGTGACTGCTGACGGGTGGTGATGATGCCGTCACTGGAGTTGGTGTAGGTATCCATCAGATCATCGAATTGGGCGATCATCCCGTCGTCGCCAACAAAGATATTGGTCAGCCCTTCCGGATCTTCTTTCATCGCTTCATCGAAGGTTGTGCTGTCAATGGTCAGGTGGCCATTGGAATCGAGCGTAATGCCGTAATCGACGATCGATTTGCCGTCGTAATCGGCGTGCACAATCTGGTTCATCTGGCTGCTGAGCGATTTCAACCCGGCGTCACCGGCAAATACGCCGCCGGAAGAACCGCCGGAACCGACGTCGGTCAAGTCATCGATGGTATCGACCAGGGTGTTGTAGGAATCGACAAATATCTGCACCTGCGCCTGTGACGCGGACGTATCCTGAGAGACTTTAATGGTGACCGGCTCATCGGTGGTGACTTCCGAGAAGGTCATGCTGACGCCAGGGATAACATCATCGAAGGTGTTAGTGCTGCTGCTGATCTGTGGGCCATCGGCGGTACCAAGATGGACGACCGCATCCTGTGCCGAACTCAGGGTTTGCCCGGTGGTGTCGACCGTCGACTGCAAATCGCTGTTGCCGGAAACGGACACGGAGAACGCGCTGGCTTCACCACTCTGATCGGAAGAGAGCATGATGGTGTTGCCATCATCGGTTTTCATCAGCGTCGCGGTGACGCCCGGGTTTTCATCGGAGTCATTGATAGCATCCACCAGCTCATTGCCATCCAGATAGCCGTCACCATCGCCGTCGGCTGACGCCAAATCGATGTCCATGGTGTCTTCACCCATGGTCAGCGTCACGGTGCCCTGTGCAGGGATGGTGTCATCCGCCATCGCGAAGGAGTCCTGCTGCGTCTGCGCCAGCTGCGTCACGTAGAACGAATAGGTTCCCGGCTGGGCTTCTGAATTAGCCGACGCGGTAACGGATTCATCACTCGGTGTTGCGGTGTTGACCACTACGCCGTTTTCAGCAGAGTTCAGGCCATCAACGGCAGTTTCGAAATCGTTAATTGAGGTGGTCAGCGCCTCCAGACCGGCAGTTTCATTATTGACATCCGCCTGCTGCTGCTGAACCTGACCCGCCTGGGTCGCGATGTCGGCATAAGCCACTTCTTTAGCAATCGTTCTTGGGTTAATCATGATGACTCCGTGGGTGATTTCATATTAAAGCAATATCCGTGCCATAATTTTTTATCTTTGTTTTTCATGCGGATACTACATAAAGGAAAGAGACCTTCCGTACAGAGGAAGGGTCTGGAAGCCTGACACGGCCGAAAAAAAACACCGCCGCTGGCGGTGTTTTTTGATTGACGTTAACTCGCCATGTAAGCCTCGGGGGAGGATTACTGCAGCAGGCTACCGACCATGCTGCTGGTGCTGTTGGACTGCTTCAGCATGGTGATACCGGTCTGCATCAGAACCTGCTGTTTAGTCATGTTGGACGCTTCAGTCGCGTAATCGGTATCCATGATGTTACCGATTGCCACGTCAGTGTTGTCTTTCATGTTGGTCAGGTTAGCAGCGGTGTCGTTCAGACGGTTGATAGACGCACCCAGGCTAGACTGGATGTCGCTGATGTCGCTCATTGCAGTGGAGATGTTGTCCATTGCAGTGTGCGCGCCGCCGGAAGTCGTCAGCTCAGAGCCACCCGTAACCGTGCCGCCAGAAGTGTTCTGGTCAGCGGTGAAGGATGCGCTCACTGCACCCAGGTCAGTAACCAGGGAAGTCAGCTGGGAAGAGATGTCTACGGTGATGGTGTCAGAAGACTCTGCGCCAACCTGGAAGGTTACCGCGCTCTGGAACAGGCCATCTTCGCCGGTGTTGTTGTTCGCGCCAGAAGTACCGAACAGGTTAGTACCGCCGTAGGTGGTGTTCTGCAGCATGTCAGACATCTGCGCACCCAGTTCGTCGTATTCGTCCTGCATTGCCTGCAGATCGTCATCGTTGTACGTTCCGTTCGCTGCCTGAGTAGACAGGTCGTTCATACGACCCAGAACGTCGGTCATTTCATCGAACATGCCGTCAGCAGTCTGCAGCATTGCAGTTGCATCGCTGATGTTACGCTGAGCAACAGCATCACCCGCAGACTGAGTCTGGAGACGGGTTGCAATCTGCTTGCCCGCTGCATCGTCTGCAGAAGAGTTGATGCGGTTACCGGTAGCCAGACGCTCCATGGAAGTTGCCAGGGAAGCGTTAGATTTGTTGATTGCGTTAACTGCAGCCATAGAGGCAACGTTAGTATTGATCGATAACATGATACTGCTCCTTGTTGAAAAACTATTTAATCTCGTTTTGGTACTTTTGAAATGCGGCAAGAGTTTTGGAAACTTAACGAAGTTTTTTATTAAATTAACAAGCCACTGTTTTATAAGGAAAACCAATTACACTTATTATTCAAGAATAGCGCCAGGCTGTATTAAATCGTCTTTACAACGGTATATTTAGTTGAAATATTCAGCGTTATTTATTTTTAAACAGGACTCTGGCGCTAAATATCAGGCGGACGGTTAACCGGCTGACGAAAATAATGGATAATAAATATCCAGCATTGCCGGGAATCGTTCTCTGGCTGCGTAATAGATGTGTGAATTATTCTTCTGTGATGCCAACGTTATCTTCATTATTCCGACTTAGCGCGAAGAGCCTGCTGCTTGCCGCGGCGTTAATCCCTGCCACGACGCTGGGTGCGAAAACATCGACGCACGCAACAAGACGATCCCGTAGCCATAAACATGTGGTTCATCATCATCACCCTGCCCCGGTCGATACCCTGAGCTACGCCGCACGTCTGCGGATGCTGAACCGCGCCCGACTGCTGAATCATTACCGGGCCGGGCACAAAAAAGTCGGTCCGGCAGAAATTGCCGCGGTAGTGGCCTCCACTAAAGCGGAACGTGCGAAGAACAGACGGCTGGCAAAAGCCCACCCGGAATGGTTCCGCGGCCCCTGGAAGCTGGGCGACAGTCGTTGGGATGATGTGCGGGAACACGAAGGTTTTCTCAGCCACGACCATCTGCATAATATGACCGAAGTGGCGATTCACCGGATGGAAGTGCAGCTGGGTAAACCGTACGTTTGGGGAGGTACGACGCCGGAGAGCGGCTTCGATTGCAGCGGCCTGGTGTTTTACGCCTATAACAAAGTGTTGGCCGACAAACTCCCGCGCACCGCCAATCAGATGTATCACTATCGACGGGCGATTAAAGTGGCGGGGAATGAATTACGACGTGGGGATTTACTGTTCTTTCATGTTCACAGTCACGGGGAATATGCCGATCACATGGGCGTGTATCTGGGCCATGGCCAGTTCATTCAGTCACCGCGCACCGGGGAATCGGTGCAGGTCAGTCAGTTGCAGGACGACTTCTGGCAGCAGCACTTCCTCGGCGCCCGACGCATCCTGACCGATAACACTATTCTCTAAAGGTTGAGCACCAACAGGCTGATCACCAGCAGCGTGGCGAACAAACAGACCGCCACCGCGATCAGCAAACCTCTTGAGGCCTGCTCCGAAGAATCCGCTGCGGCAGGGGGAAACGGATGCCATGTCGGCGAGTTTTCCTCTGCTTCTTTCGTTTTCGCCTGCAGACGGTCGCGCGCACGGTGCTTTTCAACGCGATGTCTTTCCTGCGATTTATCGCCCTTATGCCATAACGGCACATTTTCCTCCGGGCTTTCCCGCTTTTCTGTCGAGGCGAGTGGCGTCTCCTGCGCGACGTGTGCGGTCTGACGCGGTTCCCGTGGGATAAACGTGATGGTTTTATCCATCAGGGTCAGCAACCCTGAACCCGGTTTTTCGTCGTGGTTCTGGGTCGGGGAATGGGCTGGCCGGGCGACGTTATCCGAAAACAGGCGTGACGGGCGGGCCAAGGGCTGACCTTCTGGCGTCGAATCCCCCGGCTCGTCGTCGCCCAATAGCGCCGCCAGCAGACTGGCAGGCGATTGGGCTAATTGACCTTTCGTACGAACGGGCGTTTTGGCCGGGGCATCAGGCGCGCCGCCGGACAGCAGCGCAAAAGCGTGCATCGAGGTTTCCAGCAGGTTTGTCGCGGCCTGCTGCGGCAGTTCGGACGCCTCCGGCTGCACCGGCGGAACCGGCGCGGCCTGGGCAGACGCCTCGGGCAGCGAGGCCTCTGGCTGAGAAGAGAGGATTTGCCGGTAAACCATCGCACCTTCCGGCACAGAAAGGACCGCAGTCTGAGGCACCGTTGTTTGAGAGGAAGCGGCCTGCGGGATTTCGTCCGGCGTGCTTTCCAGATAGGCGAGCGCGGCGTTCAGCACCTCTTTTTTGACCAACGCTTTCGAAGACGACGGCGCGGCGGGAACCGGCGTCTGCCCCGGCGTTTGCACCGCAGGGGAAGCGGGCGATAACGCGCCTTCCTCCTGCGGTTTTTCACCCTGCGCGCTGTCCAGCATCTCATCCAGCGCCTGCGGCACGGCCGTACTCAGGTTTTGCAGTGCGTTACGGATCAACATCGTTAGCTCAGGGAGCCAAGGATTTTCAGTTCAAGCTCATCCGGCACTTCATTATAGGAAAGCACCTGTAATCCCGGCGCAAACAGTCGCGCATAGCGGGCCAGCAGCGGACGCAGAATCGGCGCGACCAGCAGCACAGGATTACGCCCGGCGGCTTTCATCTGCTCTTTAATCTGCGGCATATTGTTCTGGAACTGGCTGAGCATATTCGGATCGACGGACACGCCATCCAGCGCCACTTTACCGCCCTGCTGCGCCTGATTCACGACGCTGGTCAGCAGGTTCTCCAGATCATTATTCAGGGTGTAAACCGCCAGCTCTTTATCGCGTTGCAGATCAGCGGTGATGCTGCGGCGCAGCGCCAGACGCACATCCGACGCTAACAACAGCGGCTCTTTGGTCACCGTGCTGCTGGCGACCAGTACCGTGGCGATGGTGACAATATCACGCAGCGAAACGCCTTCGGTCAGCAGGCTGCGGTAAACCTTCAGCAACTGGCTGTAGTTCAGCGCGGTATTCAAATCTTCGGCTAACCGCGGCGCCATCGACGAGAGGCGATTGTGCAGCAGCGTGATGTCGTCATAGTTGAACAGTTCAGGAATAAAATTGCGCACCACTTTATTGACGTGGGTCGCAATGATGCTGGCGCTGTCCACCACCTGATAACCCAGATTCAGCGCCTTGGCTTTCTGCTCGTTTTGGATCCAGGTCACCGGCATGCCGTACGCCGGGTCATTCCCCAACGCGCCCTCAATTTCGCCGTACACTTCGCTGGACGGCAGCGCCATCAGCTTGTCTGCAGGGATATTCCCCTCTTCGGCCATGATCCCGTTGATAAAAATGGCATATTCCGTTGGCTTCAGGCGGAAGTTTTCCCGTACCCGAATTTCCGGCAACAGCACGCCATTTCCATCTGAAATGACCTGGCGAACCCCACGGATACGCTGCGTTAACGGATTGCCTTTCTCTTTATCAATCAGCGAAACCAGCTTGTAGCCAAGGCTGAGGCTAATCGGCTCGATAAGCGGAATGGTTTGCCAGCTGACCTGCTGCTCTGCCGTTTCGGTGATGGTCTTGGTCAGTGTTTCCAGATTCTGAGTGTCGTCTTCCGCCTCCTGTGGGCGTTTGCTCATGCGCCATGCGCCGAAGGCTAACAGTGCGGTGAACATCAGGAATGGCAGATGCGGCATGCCCGGCACGACAGCCATGATGAACATGATGCCTGCGGCGGTGTACAGCACCGACGGCGTGGCCAACATCTGTTTGCGCACGTCGCTCGCCAGATCGCCCGCGCCGCTGACGCGGGTAACGATAATCGCCGCCGCCGTGGAGAGCAGCAGGGATGGGATCTGTGCGACCAGGCCATCACCGATGGTCATCAGCACGTACTGCTGGAAGGCGGCTTCGGCGCTGAGATCGTATTTAAAGATACCGATACAGGTCCCGCCGATCAGGTTGATGGCGAGGATCATCATGCCCGCGATGGCATCGCCACGCACGAACTTGGAGGCACCGTCCATCGCACCGTAGAAGTCAGCCTCTCCGGCGACCTCTTTACGGCGCTCCTGTGCCTGAGCCTGGTTGATAAGGCCGGCGTTCAAATCGGCATCGATAGCCATCTGTTTGCCCGGCATCGCGTCGAGGGTAAAACGCGCCGAAACTTCGGAAATACGCTCGGCCCCTTTGGTGACCACGATGAAGTTGATGATCATCAGAATGACGAACACCACAAAGCCGACCACGAAGTTACCGCCGATAACCACCTGGCCGAAGGATTCGATGACCTTACCGGCCGCACCAACCCCTTCATGACCAAACAGCATCACCACACGGGTTGAAGCGACGTTCAACGACAGGCGCAGTAACGTCGTAACCAGCAATACCGTTGGGAACAGGCTAAATTCCAGAGGACGCTTGGCGGAAATCGCGACCAGTAACACCATGACCGCAAGGACGATGTTGAAGGTAAACAGGACATCCAGCAGTGCCGGCGGCAACGGCAGGATGATCATCGCCAGGATAGACAGCAATACCAACGGTATCGCCAGGTGTCCTTTGCTTATGTAGGTTAGTAATTGCTTACTTTTGGTCGTCATCCGTTTTCAAAACCTCTTTAGGGATGGAGATATAGCGATTTAACTGTGGGCGCGGCTGCGAGCCTGCGCGCCAGTGCTTCAGCTGCAGGACATAGGTCAATACGTGGGCGATGGCGCGATAAAGCTGGAAGGGAACCTGTTGATTCACCTGGGTGGTGTAATACACCGAGCGGGCCAGGCGTGGGAATTCAACCACTTCGATATCGTTTTCATTGGCAACCTGGCGAATAAACAGCGCCACTTCTTCGGTGCCTTTGGCCACCACAAACGGGGCCTGGGCGCGATCCTGGTCGTACTTTAAGGCCACCGCAAAGTGCGTCGGGTTGGTAACCACCACGTCGGCATTGGGAACCACTTTTCGAATTTGCCCCATCGCCATTTGACGCTGTAAACGGCGAATTTTGGCTTTAACTTCGGGCTTACCTTCCTGATTTTTATGTTCTTCTTTGACTTCCTGCTTGGTCATTTTTAGCTTTTTCGTGAACATTTTCTTCGCCAGCGGCACATCGACGATGGCGAAGAACACAAACAGGATGACGAAGTTGAGCATGATGCTGTGATACATCGACAGGCCCTGGCCAACGGCGTGCTGGAAGGACATATCTTGCAGGCGCAAAAAGGCCACGAAATTGCTACGCACGCTCAGCCAAATCAGCAACAGCACCACCAGCGCTTTCAGCACCATTTTGCCGGTTTCGACTAAATGCTCGGCCGAGAAAAAACGCCCAAAGCCGGAGATCGGGTTAATTTTGCCAAAATCCGGGATCAGCTTTTGCGGCATCAGAACAAAGCCGCCGGGTACCAACGAGGCGAGGATCGCAGAGACGGGAATCGGGATCAGCGTCACGATGAACTTGAGCATGATCAGCAAATTATGCTTGAGGAAATGCGCAAGAATACCCGGCTCATTCACGTGAATGCCGTATGAATGAATGGTAATGAAACACTCGCGGATAAAGCTCGCGTACAGCGGAAACGAATTGCTGACCACGATAAACGACACCAGCAGCGTCGACGCCAGCCCCATGTCCTTCGAGCGCGCAATTTGCCCGTCCTGACGAGCTTTGCGTAATTTTTGCGACGAGGGTTTTTCTGTTTTTTCTTCGGTACTGCTCTCAGCCATGCGCGACCTTCAGCTTATCGAGCTGATGCAGCACTTCATTCACCAGCTGCATATAGTGGTCGGGCACGCTGTACATCAGGGCGGCAAAACAGACCAGCCCCGCCAGCATGTTGATAGGGAAACCGAGTGAGTAAAGATTCAGAGACGGCGAAATGCGGTTCAGCAGGCCGAAACACATTTGCACCACCAGCATGATAAAGGTGGTAGGCAGTGCCAGCAGAAGCGCTGAAGACAATACCCAGGTGAACGCCATCGCGACGGACATCAGCGATTGCGGCGTCAACGCGTGACCAATCGGCCAGTAGGTAAACCCTTTGTACAGAATGCTGACCAGCAGCAGATGCCCATCCATGATGAAAAACAGCAGGATGGCGAAGATGTTGATGAACTCGCCCAGCACCGCGATGTTGGTTCCGCTGTTGGGATCGTTCATGGTCGCCATACTCATCCCCATGTTAAAGGAGAGGATCTGCCCGGCCATTTGCAGGACCTGAAACACCAGCTGCAGCATCATGCCAAACAGCATTCCCCAGATGAACTGCTCCAGCGTCAGCAACATCGTCGTCACCAGCTGGTCGGGAATCGGGTGCGGGATCATCGGGGTGATGATTAACGTCAGTGAACCGGCCAGCATGATCCGCACGCGGATGGTGAAGGCATGGTTTTGAAAGACCGGGCTGAACTGGAAGAACGTCATGATACGGACGAACGGAAACCACATCCCCAGCACCAGGTTTGTGAACTGTACGATGTCGGTTTGACCCATTTTAATGTACCAACACCGCCGCCTGAGTGAACAAATGCACACAGAGATCGTCGAGGGTAGTAATCATCCACTTCCCGGAGATCCCCAAAACGGCCAGGGTCACAATAAGTCGCGGCAAAAAGCTCAGGGTCTGTTCGTTGATCTGGGTGACGGCCTGAAAAATACTGACGCACAGGCCGACCAGCAAGCTGGGAACGACCAGCACGCAGACCAGCATGATCACCACTTTGATTCCGCTACCGACAATATCGGCCGCCACATCCACCGTTAACATGCTGCGATTCCTGTCATCATCCCAGCCCAAGGCCGCGAATACTGGAGGTGAGAGTGCCGACGGTCAGTGACCAGCCGTCGATGAGGACGAACAGCATCAGCTTGAAAGGCAGTGAAACGATCAGCGGTGACAGCATCATCATCCCCATCGCCATCAATACGCTGGCCACGATCAGGTCAATCACCAGGAATGGGATGTAAATCATGAAGCCAATCTGGAACGCCGTTTTCAACTCACTCAGCACGTAGGCGGGTATCACGATGCTCAGGTCCTGCGCCGCCGGGTCGCCTTTAACGTTGGCGATGGTCATGATTTGCGCCATCGCCTTTTTATCGGTCTGCGCCAGCATGAAGCGCTTTAACGGTTTCGCCCCGGTCGCCAGTGCTTCGGAGAGCGTAATCTGATCGTTCTCAAACGGCACGACCGCGTGGTCGTAGATGTTGATCCCAATCGGGCGCATCACCAGCATGGTCAATGACAGCGCAATACCAATCAGAATGCGGTTTGGCGGGGATTGCTGTAATCCCATCGCCTGTCTTAACAGGGAGAGCACGATGATAAAACGCGTGAAGCAGGTCATCATCAGCACCAGCGTCGGCAGTAAACCGACGAGGGTCATGAGGATAAGCACCTGCAGCTTGACGCTGTACTCCTGCGTATCACCGTGGTTAACGACGCTCAACAACGAGATATCCCCCCCCTGCGCAAAGGCATGGGAGGAGATAAACATCAGCGCGAGTCCTGCCAGACTGGCAATGAGAGAACGGGATTTCATGGCTTCAGGTCGTTGATTTCACGAGAGTTGAATTCCAGTACGCGCAAACCATACTTCTCGTTCACCACCACGACTTCCGCTTTGCCCAGCAGGATATTGTTGACCTTGATATCCAGCGGCTCGCCCGCGAGCTTGTCCAGCTCGATAACAGTGTCGTCATCCATGTCCAGCAAATCCGCCAGCATCACTTCCACGGAAGAGACTTCCAGCGTCAGGGTTACCGGGATGCGCTTGAGCAGAGACATTGAGTTTTTCTGCGTGGCAGCCGCGACCGGAGCCGGGCTGGCTACCGCGTCTGCGGCGGCATCTGGCGTGTTAAGTTCAAAACCTTGTTCGAGTAAATCTTCATGCTCATTCATAGCTATTCTCTGACTTTGTTCCGGCAATATCCGACAGATACAGTTTGTTTTTGTCCTCCACGAGGAGGGCGCTGAACAGTTCAGCCCGGCCGATGTTCACCGAATAGCGCTCCGGCAGACCGATTGGCAAAATATCGCCTGGCTTGATGGTGGTCAGTTCTGCGACATTCAACGAGAGCTCGGCAATTTTGACCGTCAGGGTCAACGGCAGCGTGTTGATCACTTCGCTGACGACCGCCTGCTTTTTCTCTTTGCGCGCGCTGACATCCAGCTGCTCGCTGGAGTTACGGATATCCTGCTGGCGTAAGGCATTCAGGACAAAATCCGTGTGCGCATCGTCGAGGAAGATGTAAAAACAGCTCCCATCCCCGCCGTCCAGCGTAAAGGTCACCTTGTACGTCCATTGCGTTTGCACGCCCATATTGTCGGGCGAAATGGACAGAGCTAACCCTGACGTGTCTTTATCAAAAATCATCCCGAGAATATCGTGCGCGAGGCGATTTTTCAGACGGGCTTCCGTTTTGGTTGGGAGTTCATTCTCATCTGATAATTCAGATTCCACATCGCCCTCAAGACCATAGAAATTACCCAGCAAGGTCAGCAGTAATGGTCTGTCAATATCAAACGCAAGTTGTCCAACGTCTGAGGTAAAAAGTTCAGCGGTCTTATTGCTGACGTCCATTTCACAATCAATACGTTTCAGCGAGATATAAGAACGATGTTTTTTGAGGAAATAATTGTTCAGTCTCGAATCGAGCGTATCGAATTTGCTGACAAAGATAGTCTGCAGACGATGGTATGGACGACCGAGCCGGTTCCCTTCCAGTTTGAAGATGCCCGGTGTTTGACTGTACTTTAACATAGTACGCGTTCTCTGCATTTTTCTCTGTGTAGCAAATTATCGGCACCAGGTTAATGATGAAAACAACTTGCTTTCTTTAATAATAAATCAGTGAATAGAGCCGCCGCGTCTGCGGATGGTGGCACATAAAAAACTGGACCCGCATTTAACCGCACCCATCCTAAAGTCGCAATGGAATTTTATTATTAATACATAAAATGAACGAATAATATCTTGAGTGAAAGCAGATAAAAACTTGACAACCACCCAGTCAAGATGCTGTTTTTAAAGGATAATGTTTTTTTGATGCATTTATGTAATCTTTGAATGAAGGAGGATGTTAGTATCCACCCTCATTTCTCACCACTTTATATAGCACGACTAATGTCGCTGTACTCATGCAAATAAGAGAGGCATTTATGCTAGATATTATTGCCACTGACAATCGAACTCTGAACGTACTGACACTGGCAAAAAAAGTGGCTGCATTTAACGTTCCAGTGTTGATTCAAGGAGAAACAGGAACAGGGAAAGAATATATCTCTAAATATATTCATGCTAACGCCTTTGCGGAATGTCAGGATGCGCCGTATATCGGAGTGAACTGTGCTGCCATTCCAGAAAACATGTTAGAGTCTACCCTGTTTGGTTATGAAAAGGGTGCTTTCACCGGAGCAACAAATACCGTAGCGGGCAAGCTGGAATTAGCCAATAAAGGCACCTTATTACTCGATGAAATCGGTGAACTGCCTTTAGCATTGCAGGCCAAGCTGCTGCGCGTATTGCAAGAAAATAAGGTTGAGCGACTGGGCGGTCATCGTCAGATTAACCTGACCTTCCGCCTGATTGCGTGCACCAATAAAAATCTGGAAAAGGAAGTGGCAGAAGGCCGTTTCCGTGAAGACTTATTCTACCGTCTGAACGTGGTGCATATTGATGTGCCACCGCTGCGTGAACGCCAGGCCGATATTCTTCCGCTGGCGGAGCATTTCATTCAGAAATACACCTCGATGCTGGGCAGAAACGTCAAGCTGTCGGAGTCTGCTCGTCGCTCCCTCACCACCCACCAGTGGCCGGGGAACATTCGTGAGCTCGAAAACACCATTCAGCGCGGGATGATCATGAACCGTGACGGCGTGGTGTATCCCGATATGTTGGGTATTCCCCAAACTGCACCCATCCGGCATGCCGAACCGATGCTGACCGAATCCGCCGCCGTCGCGCCGACGACCGCGAATCCCGTGTCGGCTGCGCCTGGCGACCTACGTTTGCATGGCCGCTTCGCCCAGTACGAATACATCGCTGATTTGATGCGCACGTATCAGGGCAATAAATCAAAAATCGCCGACCTGCTGGGGATCACACCGCGCGCCCTTCGCTACCGCCTGGCCTCCATGCGGAAATATGGCATCGAAATTTTCTCTTAAGTCGCACATTCACCTACAAGGACTGTTTTTTAAGGCATGCCATGAATACGTTAACCATTACTCCAGCAAGCACGATGCAAACGCAGATGCTGCAAGACATGACCCAGATGCGGGCGGTCGCGGATGCGCCCGTCCTGCCTGCTGCGCACGCCAACATGGGTGAAAGCACGCCCTCTGCCGCCACGCCGTCCTTCAGTCACATCATGAGCGCTTCGCTGCATCGCGTTGACGGCTATGAACACACTGCACAGGTACGTCAGAACGCCATTGATATGGGAAAGAGCGACGATCTTGCCGGGGCGATGATCGCCAGCCAGCAGGCGTCGTTATCGTTTTCCGCTCTTGTCCAGGTGCGCAACAAAGTCGCGTCTGGCATTAACGACCTGATGAGTATGTCCATTTAATCGCCATGAATCAGAATCTACTCGAAAAAGCGCGTCAATGGCTGGCTGTTGTGATGGCAAAGCTGGATGGCAAAAAGCGCATCGCCCTGTTTGCCACCGCCGCGATTGCCGCGACGGCCATTATTTCCGCCATCGTTCTCGGCGGAAACTACGGATACGTTGCCCTGTACGGCAGCCAACAAAACATTCCTGTCTCCCAGGTCATCTCCGTCCTGGATGAGAGCAAAACCCCTTACCGTATCGACCCAAGCAGCGGACAAATCCTGGTTGCCGAAGAGTCCCTGTCGCAAGTGCGCATGACCCTGGCGGCAAAAGGCGTTCAGGCCCTCTCCCCTGACGGCTATAAGCTGATGGATAAGGACGAAGTGCTGGGCTCCAGCCAGTTCGTGCAGAACATCCGCTATAAGCGCAGCCTCGAAGGTGAAATGGCCAAGAGCATTATGTCTCTTGATGCCGTGGAAAATGCGCGCGTGCATCTGGCGCTGAACGAAGACAGCTCCTTTGTGGTGAGCGAACAGCCGAAGAACAGCGCTTCCGTGGTAGTGCGTATGCACTATGGCAATACGCTGAGCCTCGACCAGGTTAACGCCATCATCCACTTAGTGTCCGGCAGCGTGCCGGGCCTGATGCCATCTCAGGTCAGCATCATTGACCAGTCCGGCAATCTGCTGTCTGACGGCGTCAGCGGCGGTGAAGGCTCCCGGGCCGTTACCCGCAAAAATGACCAGGTCGTGAAAGATATTCAGGCCAAGACCCGCGCAAGCATTGAAAACCTGCTCGCGTCGCTGGTCGGCAAAGGCAACTACCGCGTCAGCGTGATGCCGCAGATTGACCTCAGTACCGTGGAAGAGACGCAGGAAAACTACGGTGATGCGCCAAAAGTCAGCCGCGAAGAGAAAGCGGAAGACCGCAATACCGATCAGCTGGCGATGGGCATTCCGGGTTCACTGAGCAACCGTCCGCCGATGGCACCGGCTAACGCACAGCAAGGCAAGCGTGAGCCTGCCACGATGTCTCTGCATACGGAAAATAAGAGTGATTACGCTTACGACCGTAACGTGAAGCACATTCAGCATCCGGGCTTCACCGTGACGCGCCTTAATGTGGCGGTGGTTCTGAACCGTAACGCCACCTTCGTGAAAAACTGGCACGCGCCGCAGGTCCAGCAGATCACCACCATGCTGAATACCGCCGCCGGAATCGACGCCCAGCGTGGCGACACGCTGACTCTGACGATGATGAGCTTCGTTGCGCCATCTGAAAGTGATTATCCGAAGCTGCCATGGTGGCAGGACAGCGACATTCTTGGCTGGGCCAAGCTTGCAGGCTCCCTTCTGTTAGCACTGATTATCCTGCTGTTCTTCGTGCGTCCAACCATGAAACGCATGAATGCCGCGCGCGACGAGCGTAAAGCGCTGGCCGCAGCCGAAGCGACGAATCAGACGCTGCGCCTTGACGCGAAAGCGGATACTCAGGCCGTAACCGATACGGTGCGTGAATTTGAGCTGCCTACCCTGCCGGTGGACGAGCCTCTTCCTTCGCCAACCTCTGGGCTTGAAGCGAAATTGGAATACCTGCAGAAACTGGCGATTGAAGATACCGATCGCGTAGCGGAAGTCATCAGACAGTGGATTACAAGCAATGAGCGAATTGAAAACAAGTAAAAACAACCTGTTAGAGCAATCTGCAATCTTGTTACTCTGCCTGGGTGAAGAAGCCGCGGCGACGGTAATGAGCAAGCTGACCCGTGAAGAAGTCGTGCGTCTGAGTGAGCACATGGCCCGTCTGTCAGGGGTCAAAATTACCCAGGCGCGTCGGGTTATCAATAACTTCTTCGATGAGTTCAGCGAACAGAGTGGGATCAACGGCGCATCGCGCTCCATGTTGCAGAGCATTCTGAATAAAGCCCTGGGCAGCGAGATTGCCAGCGGCGTGATCAACGGCATTTACGGGGACGAGATCCGTTCCCGCATGGCGCGCCTGCAGTGGGTTGAACCCCGCCAGCTGGCGCTGCTGATTGGTGAAGAGCACCTGCAACTGCAGGCGGTTTTCCTCGCGTTCCTGACGCCGGATATCGCCGCGGAAGTGCTGCTGTATATGTCGGAATCCGTGCGTAACGAAATCCTCTATCGCGTCGCCAAGCTGAACGACGTCAACCGCGATGTGATTGACGAACTCGACCGCCTGATGGAGCGCGGCCTGGCCGTGCTCTCAGAGCACGGTTCGAAGGTCAAAGGCATTAAGCAGGCAGCGGATATCGTCAACCGTATCCAGGACGACCAGCAGGTTATCCTCGAACAGCTGGCCGAACGCGATGGCGATATCCATATCCAGCTACAGGATGAAATGTACGACTTCTTCATCCTTGGCCGTCAAAGCGAAGAAGTTCGCCGCAAGCTGCTGGACGAGATCCCAATCGAAGAGTGGGCCGTGGCGCTGAAAGGCACCGAAGCCCCGCTGCGTCGTTCCATTTATGCCGCCATGCCGCGCCGTCAGGTGCAGCAGCTGGAAAGCATTACCGCCCGCCTTGGGCCGGTGCCTATCAGCCGTATCGAGCAAATCCGTCGTGAAATCATGTCGGTGGCGCGTGAACTGGAAGAAGCAGGCGAAATCCAGCTGCAGCTGTTCGCAGAACGGACGGAGGAATAACCGACATGGCATTAGACACATTGCAAGGTCGTTTCCGTCCGTACCGCTTCCCGGCGCTGGGTGCTGACGCCTCTGCCCCGCAGGAAGACGAACAGCATTACCTGGCCCGCGTGGCAGAGCACCAGATCCAGCTGAAAGAAGGCTACCAGGAAGGCTTTAAGCGTGGCCTGGAAGAAGGCCAGAAAGAAGGCCAGGAGCAGGGTCTGCGCCAGGGTACCGAAAAAGGCTTCAACGAAGGGATGCGCAAAGGCTACACCGACGGCAGCCTGTCGGCGCAGAAAGAGGGGCAACAGCAGTTTGCCCTCGCCTCAAAGCCGCTGGACGACATTGCGCATCAGGTGAATGACTATCTGGGGACTATCCAGCGCAAGCAGCGCGACGATTTGTTGCAGCTGGTCGAGAAAGTCACCCGCCAGGTGATCCGCTGTGAGCTGGCATTACAGCCTACACAGCTGCTGTCGATTATCGAAGAAGCGTTGTCGGCCCTGCCGTCGGTGCCGGAATCGTTGCAGGTGATGCTCAGCAGCGAAGAATTCGAGCGCATTCAGAACGTCGCCCCTGAAAAAGTCAGCGAGTGGGGATTAACCCCTTCTACGACCTTACAGTCCGGCGAATGCCGGATTGTCACCGAATCCTCCGAGCTGGATGTCGGCTGCGAACATCGTCTTGAGCAGTGCATGAAGGCTATCAAAGAGACGCTGACGCCGGAGCAAAAGGATGCATGATTTGCCGGGGGTAGCGGACGCCTTACGTTCCATTGACGCTATCCCGCTGGTGCGTCAGTCCGGACGCCTGGTGCGCGTCAGCGGTATTCTGCTTGAGAGTATCGGCTGCCAGCTGGCCACCGGTCAGCTGTGTCGCATCGAAAGCGCCGAGGGCGAAGCAATTGAAGCCCAGGCGGTCGGGTTTGACCGTGAAGTCACCTATCTGATGCCTTTCAAACAGCCCGTCGGTCTGATGGCGGGCGCCCGCGTGTTCCCACTCGAAAAAGCCCGCGAAGTCTCGATTGGCGAAAGCTGGCTCGGACGTATCGTGAACGGTCTGGGCGAACCGATGGACGGCAAAGGCCGTCTGACCGGCACGGAATTACTCCCCGCGCAGGCCCCGTCGGTGAATCCCCTGACCCGCCAGCCGGTCAGTGAGCCGCTGGACGTCGGTGTCCGCGCCATCAATGGCCTGCTGACGATTGGCAAGGGCCAGCGCGTCGGCCTGATGGCCGGTAGCGGCGTGGGCAAGAGCGTGCTGCTGGGGATGATTACCCGGCAGACCGAAGCGCAGGTGGTTGTCGTGGGCCTGATCGGCGAACGTGGTCGTGAAGTGAAAGAGTTTATCGATCACTCGCTCGGCCCGGAAAGCCTCGCCAAATCCATTGTGGTTGCCGCGCCTGCCGATGAATCGCCGCTGATGCGTCTGAAGGCCACCGAACTGTGTCACTCGATTGCCGCCTGGTTTCGCGACCAGGGCAAAGATGTGCTGCTGCTGATCGACTCCCTGACGCGCTACGCCATGGCGCAGAGGGAAATCGCACTCTCGCTGGGCGAACCGCCCGCCACCAAAGGCTATCCACCGTCTGCGTTTGGCATGATCCCGCGTCTGGTCGAAAGCGCGGGCAATAGCGAAAGCCGTGGTTCGATGACCGCGATTTATACCGTACTGGCAGAAGGTGACGATCAGCAGGACCCGATCGTCGACTGCGCCCGTGCGGTGCTGGACGGTCATATCGTTCTGACCCGAAAGTTGGCCGAAGCCGGACACTATCCGGCGATTGATATTGGTCAGTCGATCAGCCGCTGTATGAACCAGGTAACGCCGCGCGAGCATCAGCTTTCAGCCCGGCAGTTCAAACAGAACTACGCCAGCTATATGGAAATTAAGCCGCTGATCCCACTGGGCGGTTATGTCGCCGGTTCCGATGCCACGGTTGATAAAGCGGTGAAAAACTACCCGGCCATTGAACGCTTCCTGCGTCAGGACGTGGCTGAACCCGCGGAGCTCGTCAGCGTTCAGCAAAGTTTGCAAGCCCTGTTCCCGGTTGGGAAAAATGCGAAGGCTAAGAAAGCATGAACCAGATGATTGAAACCCTGAAGCAGCTGCAAAAGATCCGTGACAAATCCGTCAAGGATTTCACGGTGAAGCTCGCCAAACAGAAGCAGATTGGTGTGGGGTTTGAAAACAATATCCGTTCCCTGAACATGATTTTGCAAAAAACGTCGCCGACCGCAGCCGACTCCCTCTCCCCGGAAGCGCTGAAGAATATCAATGCCTACAAGGGTAATCTGCATCGCGTGCTGGCGTGGCAGGAGCAGGAAAAGGCGCTCTCCCAGTTGAAAGAAGAGCGCATACAGAAGGATCTGATCGGCGCGGCCTGTCAGGAAAAAGTGGTCAGCATGACGCTGGACACTCAGCGCGAAAGCCTGGTTCACGAAGCCGATGTTCGCCAGCAAAAAGTGCTGGATGATATGGCTGGCCAGTGCTGGTTACGCCAGCGCGGAATGAAATAACACCATGAAAACCGTCATTACCTTTGGCACCTTCGACCTGTTCCACGTCGGGCACCTGAATATCCTGACCCGGGCACGCGAGCTTGGCGATCGACTGGTGGTCGGCGTGTCATCCGATGCCCTGAACATCCGTAAAAAGAGTCGCCCTCCGGTGTACGATCAGGAAGACCGGATGCAGATCCTCAACGCATTAGCCTGCGTCGATAAGGTGTTTATCGAAGAATCACTGGAACAAAAAGGTGATTACATCCGCGAGTTCGGCGCCTCAACGCTGGTGATGGGCGATGACTGGAGCGGTCGCTTCGATCATTTCTCCTGTTATTGCGACGTCGTTTACCTCCCGCGCACGCCGTCAATCTCCACCACGGAGGTTCTGGAAATAGTAAAAAGACAGAAATAGCGCCCTCGGATAATATTTAAAAATAAATCCAGGTAACATCCAAATTTAATTTTTCGCCTTCTCACACTGATAATCTCTCGTATTCCAGGCCAATACCCTGGAATTCCAACCCCGCGTGCAACATAATGTTACACGTGCACGCCTCCTGAATTATTGTCATCAAATTCACTTTGCTATAAATTCACTCCACTAATGGACTACTGGCCCTTGCGCCAAGAACGGAAGCCCTATTTCCGGTAAGAATTCATCTCTCTGCGAACTTAACATAAGTGATCGCGTGTTTATTTTTAAATTGGGCCTGCGTTCTGCAGGTAATAGTCAACGATGATAATCATTAACAACTGGAAGATGGATGCTTCCCGCTGTACGCTGACTCATCAAGGAACGGGAGAAACGCTACGACTGGGCGAGTTTCATTTTCTGCTTCTTGAAGTCCTTATTACTCATCCCGATACCGTATTATCCCGAGAATTCCTGATTGCTGAAGTCTGGAAAAATCGCGTGGTGGGCAGTAATAGCTTGCCCACCGCAATTCATGCCCTGCGTCTGGCGTTGGGCGATGATGCCAAGCAGAAAGATATAATAAAAACCATCCCTAAAAAGGGGTATTTTATTGACAGCGAATTTATTACTTATCCGCAGGATGAGAATGATTCAGCGGTAGCCAAAAATAATAGTGAACAGCCAGAATCGGTTGAAGTGGACAGTAAGGTGGACGCCCTCTCTCCGTCATATGCCGTGTCGGTTCCGGCATCGAATAAAAAAACAGCGGCCCGGCGCTCACGGAATTTAATCCTGTATACGGTAAGTATTCTGGCGATCGTGCTGGGGGCTATTTTATGGCATTCGCAGTCTGACAGCGTTCCGGACAATAAAACCGTTAATAATGATGCAGGCCCTCAGATTAAATATTATGATTTTCCTGAGATCAAAAATATAACATTCGGATACTTGCACCGGAAAGAAACCGACGCGGCGGGCGCCTTAACCATTAAAAACAAAGCGTATCCGATCGCATTGCGCCTGAGTAAATTAATGACTCAGCACGATGCCACAATGAAAATATATGGTTATCCATCAATCAGTAAGTTGAGCCTTGATTTTACGATTACCAATCGTTGTCATCATACATGGCAGGTCGTGCTGACCATTGATAACTGGCAGCATGATGCGAAAAAACTCAATGACTATATTTATCATCATGCCGAGAGGACGTTAAATGAAATGCCGAAGTGTGAATAAACTCCGCTATTTACTCTTAACGTTGTTAATCTCCAGTGTCACGTTCTCTGCAAATGCGATCAGTGGCGATAAAATCGAGCACACCGAACAAATTCACTACGATATGAAGACCGGCGAAGAGAATGTGTACGTTCTGGATATTAGCGAGTCACGCGATCATATTGATGCGTTGGTGGCGGAAGTCAGCCCGACCCTGAAATCCTATTCAGAGTTTCACTTTTCACCGTGCCTTGAGAAACAAAGCAACAAAAGCGTATCGGGGACCTATCATATGGAGTCGTCCAGGGTCGAAGAATCCGATGGTCGTCTCAGTCAGATTGAGTATTTTCTCAAGCTGCAGGACTTAGGCGTACAACTCATCGAACTGAAACCAGGGCAAGATTTGCTCTTCATGAAGCAAAATGGCACGTTGATGACCATCAACGCCAAGGATTCCCTCGATCAGTTAGCGAACTGCACGCCTCCTGCTAAATCAGGACAATAAACTTCTGACCGTCAGGCTGGACAAACTCGCCTGACCGTTTACCGCTTCTGCCAGCGTCTGATAGTTATGACTGGCGCGATTGAGCATTTTCGACAGCGCCTGTGAGGCCTGTTCCGCGTTCTGACTCTGCGAATAGCGCGCCATCCCGTCGATCATCTGCCGGGCTTTTTCCTGCTGCGTTGCCAGATGTTCACGGGATTGGCCAATATGATCCAGCGTTTGCTGAATAGTGGTTCCCATGCGTGATCCTGGTTTCTTGAGCGCGCTGAGCAGACTGTCTGCCTGCGAGGGCAACGCCGAAGTCACGATGGCCGTGGTGCTTCCGGCGGCAAAACGATTTCCGCCACCGATGGCGGCAAGCGAGGTCTGCAGCTGCGGCCAGTTTTCTTCTCGCGTTGAAAAATGCACGTCACCCTTGCCGGCGTGACTCTGGATCCCCACCCGACGCAGCGCGTTATTCATCACTGCCCGAAGCTGGCGCGGGTCTTTGTCTTCATCAATATGCACGGCGGCAAGCAGCTGCTCTTTGTCTTTGCTGGCACTAAACAATACCGATTCTTCACCCTGCGCCTGCATGGCATGAGTCAGCTGTGGGGCAAGGAAACTCACGCGCGCTTCACCCTGCAATACTGGGCGCAGCTGATTATCGACGGTTCCCGACGAAAGCTGAGGCCGCTTTTCCAGCAGTGACTGCAATGCCTGGTTTTGCGTCTTTGCCGTCTCCCCTCCTCGCCGGGACTGATGGCGGTAGTCCAGCAGCTGCTGCTCAAGCTGACCTAAATAGTGGTCAGCCTCCTGCAAACTGGTGAGCTGATCGTTCAGCTGTACGCTGTAACGTTGCGGACGGGCGCTGATCAGCGGCGACGCGGGATAATCCGTTTTCGCCATCGCGGTCTTCACATTGGTCGGGACAATCTGACTCGCGGGCTGCTGCTGTTTGATAACGCTGGTGCCAAGAGCATCTGCGCTGGAGAGTGAAGAGGTATTAAGACTAACCTGCATGGTGTTTCCGCTAATAACATCGGCAGCGCGAGGCTGCCGACAATTCAAGATTAAACGACGCTGAACAGATTGAGATCGCTTACTTTGGAGTAAGTTTTCATCGTTGCTTCCATCGCCATTTCGAGACCCGTGAAGGTAATAGACGCCGGACCGTAGTCCAGATCGCCCAACTGGCCAATCAACGCATCATTGGTCATCGATACCGAGCTTTGCGCGTCATTGAGCATACTGATGGTGTTTTGCGTCTCACCCATCGAGCCAATCGCGCTATTGAGAGAGGTCGACGTTTCATCTATCTGATCAATGGTGCTCTGGATATCGCTCTGCAACTGCGGGTCGCTAGGATCGAGATTCGGATCCTGCATCTCCTGGCTCAGGTTATTCAGGTCATTGAGCAAGTCCAGATTGGGGCCCATGATTTCGCCGACAGAGACGTTAGTGTCCACTTCCACGCCGTTGGAGACGGTGGCGGTGCGGTGCTCGTTATTGCCCTGATACACGTAGGTATCCGGTGCGCCGTCGCCGTCGGTGTCCTGCTCAACGATTGGCGGTTTGTCGTTCACGGTGCCGCCAAAGATGTAGTTGCCGTCGCCATCCTGATAGTTCAGCGCATTGACCATCGCATCGGTCATCGACTGCACATCCTGGCCAATGCTCGCCAGTGATTCGGCGGAGTTGGTGCCGTTGGCGGCCTGCAACAGGTCATCACGAATCGCAAGCAGGTCATTATTGACACCATCCAGGATCGATTCCTGCTGGCTCAGGCTGGCAGAAACCGAATCGATGTTGCCCTGATACTGCTCGATAGACGCCTGCTGACGGTTGAGCTGGGTGATACGGGTGGCCGCAATCGGGTCGTCAGACGGTAACAGGATCCGTTGTCCGGTTGCCATCTGCGCCATGACATGCTGAAGCTGACCTGACATGTCGGTAAAATTGGTGGTCATGGTGTTGTAAGACTGTTGGGTGCTGACTCGCATTCATCTCTCTCCGAATTAGCCGACCATCTGCAGGACAGAATCGAAAATATCTGCGCCTGTAGAGATGACTTTGAGGTTGGCCTGGTAAATCTGGGTATAGGTGATCAGATTGACCGCTTCTTCATCCATGCTGACGCCGCTGACGCTGCTGCGCTGATTTTGCGCTTCGTTGTAGACATTAGCGGAAGCCTGGGCTTCAGTCTGGTTCTGACGGCTGTAAATCCCGATACTACTGATAATGGAAGAACAGGCGTTGCCTATGGTGGTGGAACCAATGTTGTCGATGTCCATCGGTTGGTTGGCAATCGCGATCAGCGCCGTCAGGTTGTCACCGTTACCGCTGGCATCTGGCGAATTCGAGAAGGCCAGCTGATCGGGCTGGATATCAGGATTAACCAATAGTGGGCCGTTCGGATCGGCAGGATCGTAAATAAACAGTGGCACACCCGGATCGCCATTCAGGTCATAGCCCTTCGCCAGCTGATCGTTGATTGCAGTGCTGAACTGCTCGGCCATGCTGTTGATGGTGCCGGTCAGCGGATCCAGCACGTCGCTCTGATAGTCAAACAGCGCGCCCAGCGATCCCCCGGTGTCCATGCTCATGTCGTAATCTGTACCCGCAAAGGTCAGGGTCATCGCCTGGGAGCCATCGTCATTGGTTTGGAGTTCAAGCGAGGCAGCATCGCTACCGCTGACCAGAGGCTGACCATTTTTCAGGTAGACGTTGTAGTTGCCTTTATCGTCAATGTTCACCTGAACATCCACCAGCGAACTCAGATCTTCCACCATCTGATCGCGTTCATCGTACAGCGCAGAGGCGTTTTGCCCGGTGGCTTCCGCCTGAGCAATCTGCTCGTTATAGCTGGCGATGCCGGTGGTGAGGGTGTTGATTTGCGACACCATCGCCTCTTCCTGACTGACCAGCTGCTTGCTCTGGGAATCAATGTAAGACGCGGTGTTATCAAAACGCATCGCCAGCGCCGAGGATTCGCTCAGCACCTGCTCACGCAGCGCCATGTCATCGGGGCTGGAAGACGCAGCATTGAGGGCGGCGAAAAAGTTATCGAAGCCGGTGCTCAGGCTGCTGTTAGTGTCACTCAGCACGGTTTCCAGCTGCGTCAGGTAGGTTTGCTGGGTGCTGTAATAGCCGTTATCGCTGGCCGCATCCCACACCATATTCACCAGATACTGGTCGGAGACGCGGCGGATGCTGTCCACCTGAACGCCGTTGCCCGGACTGTTGGCCATTCCGGAGCTGGCGCCCATGGCACTGATCTCGGCGACCTGCCGGGTATAGCCCGGCGTCATGGCATTCGCGGTGTTCATTGCCGTCGTGTTCAGCTCAACCTGAGCTGCCGATGACCCGCTATACCCAATGTTTATCATATCCATCAGCGTTTCCTTACTGGCTCCAGGCCGGTAAATTCTTTCAATAGTTGCATCTGTTAAGCGGCGCAAACGCCGCATTTCTTAAACAGAGCGCGCACTTTTCTTACTTCTGATGTTTTGAGGAAAGCTGTTTAACCATCATTTCCGCGATACCAATGCCGTGCTGTTGCGACAACACGTTAGCCAGCGTGTCATCGTAAAACCCCTGCATCGTGCGCACGGAATCGCTGTTAAACGGGTTATCCTTCGAGTCAAAAAGCTCGTTGGTTTTGCGCATTTCTTTCAGCATGTTGCGCAGAAAGATGGCTTCAAACTGCTGGGCAGCCATTTGCAGGTCATGGGCTTTAATCTTCGGCGCCATGAGCGGATCGCTCCCCTCAAGGCCTTTGGTGACCGCGGGCAAAATCTTGTCCATTAGATAACCTCCAGGTCGGCATCCAGCGCCCCGGCTTCGTGCAGCGCTTGCAGAATCGACATCACGTCATCCGGCGAGGCACCCAGCCCGTTGAGCGCGCTGACCAGCGTACGCAGACTGGTGGATTCCGGCAGGGTAATCATTTGTGAATGCGGGTGATTCACCGACACATTGCTATCTGCGGCGTTCACGGTCCGACCATTGGCAAACGCATTTGGCTGGCTGACGTTACGGCTTTCGCTGATAGAAACGGTCAGGCTGCCATGGCTGACAGCGGCGGCATGAAGACGCACGCCATCACCCAGCACCACGGTGCCGGTACGGGAGTTGAAGACCACGCGCGCCCGGACGCGCTCGGCGTTAACCTGCACATCTTCGAGGCGAGACATAAACGCCACGCGCTGGCCGGGATCGATTGGCGCCAGAACGGTAACGCTGGTTGAGCTTTTGGCCGACGCCACGCCGCCGCCAAAGCTGCTGTTGATAGCCATGGCGATATTGTTGGCATCCTTAAACGACGGACGTTTCAGGTTGAGGGTGACGGAGTCGCCCATGTTGAAATCGCTCGGGATTTCACGCTCGACCGTCGCACCATTGGGGATAAGCCCCGCCGTTGGGGTATTGACGGTCACGCTGGAACCGCTGTTTCCGGCCGCTTTCATGCCGCCGACCACGATGCTGCCCTGGGCCAGCGCGTACACTTCACCATCGGCACCGTGCAGCTGCGTCAGCAGCAGCGTGCCGCCGCGCAGGCTTTTGGCATCACCAATCGAGGAGACGGTGATATCAATTTTCTGACCGCGCGAATACATCGGCGGCAGGGTCGCACTGACCGCCACCGCGGCCACGTTTTTCACTTTCGGGTCAATTTTCCCCGGCAGCTGAACGCCAAACTGACGCAGCATGTTGGTCAGGGTCTGGTTGGTGAATTTCACCTGGTTACGGTCGCCCGTGCCATCCAGGCCGACGACCAGGCTGTAGCCCACCAGCTGGTTATCACGGATACCTTCCACGCTAACCAGAGACTCAAGACTCTGGGCGGAAGCGGTAACCGGCATCAGCAGGCAGGTTGCCGCCACCGCACTGAGGATCCCTTTCATCCAGGGATGATTGCGCTTTTGCATATAACTCTCCGGATTAAATTGGGAACAGCGGATGGTTGAAGATTCGGGTCAGCCAGCCCGCCGCGTTGGCATCGCTCAGCGCACCACGTCCGGCATAAGAGATACGCGCGTTAGCAATTCGCTGCGACGAAATCGAGTTATCGTTTTCGATATCATCGGCACGCACCAGGCCGCTCAGGCGGATGTATTCATCACCCTGATTGAGGGTCAGCCATTTCTCACCACGCAGTTCCAGTACGCCGTTCGGCAGAACGCGATGGACCGAAACGGTAATCGAGCCGTGTAAGCTGTTTTGTTGGCGCGAGGTGGCACTGCCATCGAAATCGCGGTTGGCATCGACCGAACCGGATAATTTGTCTTTGGTTTTACCAAACACTACTGGGGGTGCGATTTCGACGGTGTTGCTCTTACCGAACTCGGTGCCCGCTTGTTTGCTCGACTGGGTAGATTCTTCCAGGATCACCGTCAGGATGTCGCCCACGCGATACGCGCGGCGATCGGCCGTTAACGACCAGTTATAACCCGATTCAAAAACACCCCCTGCCCGGCCTGCGGCAGTGACATCACTGTCGGTTTTCGGGGGAGCATAAAATTCGTCGTCCTTTTTCACCAGGATGGTCTGGGATTCACATCCGGCAAGCAGTAAGACAGCTGCCATAAGCCACAGGTACTTTTTCACACGTGTTCCACTAACGGTTTTTGGTGACCACATTAAAATGTGGCCACCGGCTACTGATAACCTGTTACAGGTTCTGATTGATGTACTGCAGCATGTCGTCCGCGGCAGAAACCATCTTGGCGTTCATTTCATACGCACGCTGGACGGTGATCATGTTGACCATCTCGTTGACGATATCGACGTTGGAGCCTTCCAGGGCATTGTTCTGAATCTGCCCCATGCCGTCCTCGCCTGGATCGCCTTCCGTCGGCTGCCCGCTGGCCACCGTTTCGACGTACAGGTTATCGCCTTCGGCCTGAAGGCCGGCTGGATTGATAAAGTTCACCAGCGACAACTGGCCCAGCACCGTCGAATCGCTGTCGCCAGGCACCTGGGCGGTGACCGTACCGTCGGGGCCAATCGCGAAATTGGTCGCGCCCTGCGGAACGTCAATTTCCGGCTCCAGCGGCAAGCCCTGCGCGTTGGTCAGCACGCCGTCGGCGTTAACTTCCAGCGCACCGTCACGGGTGTAGGCGATGTCGCCATTGGTTTTCTGCACCTGCAGGAACCCCTGACCCATAATCGCGATATTCAGCGGGTTATCGGTGGTTTCGACGTTGCCTTCGGTGAAGATTTTCTGGGTGCCGACAACACGCACACCGCTACCAAACTGGATGCCGGTCGGCATCACATTGTCCTGATCGAGCATGGTGCCCGGGGCTTGTTGGGTCTGATAGAACAAGTCCTGGAACATCACGCGATCGCGCTTAAAGCCATCGGTATTGACGTTGGCAATGTTGTTGGCAATCGCGCTCATTTCCGCGTCTTGCGCGGAGAGGCCCGTTTTACTTATCCATAATGCTGCATTCATAACGCTACTATCCTGAATTCAAGAGGCCGGTAATTAGCCTTCCAATAGACGGTTTCCGTAATCGCTCAGGTCTTCCGCCGCCTTCATCATTTTGATTTGCGACTCGAACTGACGATTGAGGGAGATAGACGCCATCATTTCACCGACTGCCGAGACGTTACTGCTCTCCAGATACCCGCCGCTGACTTTGATGTCTTCGTTGACGCCTGCCGGAACGCCGTTCGCCGTCACCAACATTCCCTGCGCATTTTTCGCCAGGTTATTGAGCGGGATGTCTACCAGCTTCAGGCGATCCACATCCATGGTGCCTTTCACATCACCATCGTCTGGCGTGACGGACAGCGTGCCGTCGCTACCAAAAGAGGCCAACGCATTTGGCGGCAGGATGATCGGCCCGTTATCGCCGAGCACCGGATGACCGTTGATCGTCAGCTGACCCTCAGAGTCCTGCTGGATATTGCCGTTACGGGTATAAACTTCTTTGCCCGCACCATCGAGCACCGCGATATAGCCTTTGCCGTCAATCGCCACGTCGAGGGAACGATCCGTTTTTTCAGGAATGCCCGCGCTATCGTTAATGCCGCTCTGGTTTTCCGCGCTCATAAAACGCGTCGCAAATCCGCGCCCCTGAACCTGGTCTGCCTGGGATAACGCGATATCGCTGCGAAACCCGCCGGTGTTAACGTTGGCGAGGTTGTTGGCGCTTATCTGCTGCTCCATTAGCGTGTGGGTGGCGCCGCTCAGCGCCGTGTAAATCAAATGATCCATTTAACTGCCTTACATTGCCTGGAACAGCGCCTGATCGAGCTGCGTATCGGTGGAGATAACTTTGGTGTTGGCCTGATAGTTACGCTGGGCGGTCATCATGTTGACCAGCTCCTGGGTAATATCGACGTTGGACTGCTCCAGTACGCCCGCTTCCAGCGTGCCCGTGGTGCCAGTGCCCGGAACGCCGATCAGCGGTGCGCCAGACTGGCTGGTTTCTTCCCACGCCGTGCCGCTGACCGCTTCGAGGCCTGCGGTGCTTGGGAATTCAGCCAGAACAACCTGGCCTTCCAGCAGGCGCTCACCATTGCTGTAGGTCGCATACACTTTGCCGTCTTCATCGACCTGCACACCGTTTACCTGCGCGGAGGTGTAACCGTCGGCGTTGTTGGCGGTAACGGAGAACTCAGCACCGTACTGCGTGCAATCGCTGTAATCGAGGGTCATGTCGATAGGTGCGGCGCTGTCGGTTGGGAAGGTCAGGGAAATTGGCGCAGTCGGCGAGGTGAGCTTGCCGGTATTCGGATCAAACGTCAGCGAGGTGGTGGTGCTCTGTTCTTCACCGTCGAAGGTGTAGTGCACGTCCCAGGTGTTGTCGCCCGTTTTCACAAAGTACTGGTTAACGGTATGTTCGTTGCCCAGAGAGTCATACACCTTGGTGGTGTAGGTATCGTTGTAGGAATCCATGTTGGACGGATCGAACGGATTCGCGCTGCTGTCGATAGCTTCGTCGCTGGCGTTCATGTTGGCGGTGAAGGACATCGTGGTGGTCGCTTCTGCCGGCAGGCTTTCGGTCGAAATCTGCAGATCGGTGACGTTACCCTCTTGCAGAGTATTACTGTCATCGACGGCGTAACCCTGCACGTAGTTGCCTGATGGATCGACCAGATAACCGTTTTTATCCGTGGTGAACGAGCCTGCGCGAGTGTAGCTGGTGTTGCCTTCGCTGTCCGCGGTCACGAAGAAACCGCCGCCGTTGATAGCCAAATCCAGGGAGCTACCGGTAGACAGGAAAGAACCGCCTTTAGAAATGCTCTGCGCCGTACCGGCCACGCTCACGCCCATCGCCTGGGTGCCCGCATACATCGCGGAGAACTGGGTGGTGGTGGATTTGTAGCCGACGGTTCCGGCGTTGGCAATGTTGTTACTGATGCTGTCCAGTTGCTGATCGACAGCATTCAGGCCAGAGGTCGCAATTTCATAACTCATGATTCACTATTTCCTTGAATAATATTCAGTCAAATTCAGATAACGTCGTCAGCGGGCGTATCGCCGCCATCGTTTGCTGACGTATCTGGAATTCCAAATTGGCTAATCGCCGTGAACGGCACTTCACCGACGCCGTCGATTTCCAGCATCGGCGTGCTGCCATCCAGCGGAATGCGCACGTCCTTCACTTCACCGGCCACTTCGATGGGAACTTCTTCTTCCCCGGTATCGGTAACGACAGAAATGTTGTAATCGCCTGGTGGAATGCCGTAGTCCGCGGGATCAATGTCGAAATTGACTTGTCCGTTGGTTTCGCTACTCATATCCAGGTCGACCGTGTAGTCATCCCCGGCGGTATCGGTGAAGTGCAGCGTCGCGGAGGAGCAGGTGTCATCCAGCGAAATGCGACCCTGAATGTCCCCTTCCCCCACGCTCAGCGAGGTGGTCTGGACCATAATGTCCTCACCGACCATTTTGCCGAGCGCCATCACCTGGATGTTGCTCATCAGGATGGCGTTGGTATTCATGGCAACACACTCGGCCTCGCCCATGGTGACCATCGCCATCGTGCCTAACTGGCTGATGTATTCGGTCGGGTCCGTCGGGTTGGTCGGGTCCTGATTTTCAATCTCAGCCACAAACAACGTCAGGAACAGGTCGGTTGACGCACTGTCTGTGTTGGTTGTGGTGGTCGGCGTGGGCGACACATCACTGTTATCAGTGGTATTCGTGGTGCTGGAGGAGTCGGTGGTCTCGTCCGCCCCGAGCAGCGTCGGGCTCTGTTCGTCGCTGGCAACCGGCGTTGCTGCCACCACGGCTTGCTGAGTGCTCGCCATCTTGCCCTGATGCTGCAGGTACGTGCGCAGCGCTAGCCCATTCATACGTTCTCTCCGAGTTTAAGCAGGCTTTGCTGCATGCTTTTAACGTTGTTGAGCACGTCAACGTTGGTTTCAAAATCACGGGTAGCCGACATCATGTCTGCGGTCTGCTCCACGACATTGACGTCCGGATAAAAGACGTAGCCGTCTTTATCCGCCAGCGGATGATGCGGCTCGTAGCGACGCAGCGCGCCGCCGCTCTGCAACACATCCTGGACACGCACGCTGGCCCCATCGATATCATGACGATGATGGTCGATAAGGCTGTTGTTATAGACCGCCGCAAAGACCGGGCTTCGGGCTTTATAAACCCCGTCTTCGGTGGTGGCCGGTGACTCTGCGTTCGCCAGGTTACTGGCGACGGTATTCAGACGCACGGTTTGCGCCGTCATGGCAGAGCCTGAAATCTGATAAATATCAGCAAAAGACATGCTTACTTCCCTTCTATCGCTGTTTTGAGCCCGCTGATCTGCATATTCATGAACGCCAGACTGCTTTGATAATCCATACTATTTTGGGAAAAACGCGCCTGCTCGCTATTGAGCTCGACCGTGTTCCCATCTTCCGATGGCTGCATCGGGACGCGGTATTTGACCGTCGGCGCCGAAAGCACATCTTCTTGACTTGCCCGTTGCATCTCAGCGGCAAAATCAATATCTTTAGATTTGAAATTCGGCGTATCGACGTTTGCCAGATTCGCAGTCAGTAACTCAGTCCTCGCAAGACGCAACTGAACTGCTTGTGCATGTACACCGAAAACCTGCTGAAAACTTATTCCCATCGTGTTTGATATCTCGTGAATAACCTTGCCTCTGATTTAATAGCAATAATCGTGCCAACCACGTAAATCACTAACAGGTAAGGTTTTTATGTTTTCTGTTCACCCCGGCGGGAAGGTTATTTTCCGCTCTCTGTTCATGGTGCTGTTTGCCAGTCTGTTTGCCGTTCATGCACATGCGGCGACGAAAGGCCCACGCGCGCAAATCAATGCCCTTGTGCTCAGCACGGCCGGAAAAGACGTCGATAAAATGGCGCAAAAAAAGGGCTGGAAGGGCTATCACTACAAGCTGAACGTGTTCATTCCCTCCTATGCGGCCACCGAAACGCCGTGTCCGACCGCGCTCAAAGCCAGCCGCTCGAGCGTTGAACTGACGTCTGTCAACCGCATTAGCTATGACGTGAGCTGCCCAGGCACTCAGGGCTGGCATCTGAGCGTGCCGGTCCATGCCGACCTGTATGTGCCGGTGGTTATGGTGAATGGCGTGGTTACGCGCGGAGAAGTGCTGGATGAAGACCAACTGATATTGAAGCCGTACAACGTCAGCAATACGCACGGTGAACTGCTGACCCAGCTCGACCAGGCGCAGGGCCAGACCAGCAAGCGCACGCTGAGACCCGGCAAACCCCTCACGCTCTCGCAGCTGGAAATGCCGCTGTGGGTTAAACGCGACCAAACCGTGATGCTGCAATCACAGATGGGCGGGATTACCGCGCAGACGTCAGCCGTAGCGATGAAAAATGGCCGCAAGGGCGACACCATCAAAGTGCGCAATGAGAGCAGCCAACGGATAGTCAGCGCGCTCGTCACCGGTCAGGGCATCGTCAAAACCCTGAACAGCGAGTAACGGAAATATTTTTTCTCTTCTGAGTTAAGTTTTCCTTCCGATGTGTCGCCTGTTATTTGTGAAGAGCGAGGCAGACGCCCCCGGATGGTTAACAGGCTTGAGGTCAAAATGAAGATTGCCCCGATGTCAGTAGAGAACATGGCCGCAGCAACGCAGTCAGGTTCCGGAACTAAATCGAAAAAAAACAATGATGTGGCTACGGTTGCTCCCCAGCAATCTGCCGATGAGCTGACCCAAAGCTCGCTGCATTCCGCACAGGTTGCCCTGAACAACGATCCGCAGGATGACGTGGATATGGACAGTGTTACCCAGATGCAGGCCACGCTGGCTGACGGCAGCTTTACCGTCGATAACGATGAACTCGCAGCCTCAATGCTGAGTTTCTTCAATTAAAGAGAGTTACCTGAAGTGAGTGACAAACTCGTCCTGGTGAAAGCATTACTGCGCGGCATCCGTCTCGATGAAGAGCAATACGGAAGCTTGCGCCAACTGCTCGAACAGCAAAGACTGTGCATGATCCGTCGCGACTGCGATGAATTAGAAAGCGTTAACCACAAAATAGAACAGCACTACGCTGAGCTGAGCGAACAGTCCAGGGTGCGCAGAAATGCCCTTCAGGATCTGGGATTAACCGCCGATCGGACCGGAATCGAGACCGTTTTTAGCTGGCTGCCCACGCCGCAAAAAACGGCCGCGATGACCGCCTGGAAGCAGCTGGAAAATCAGGCCAGACGATGCAAATCCTATAATGAAAAAAACGGCGAGTTGCTGATTCGCCAACAGGAATTTGCACAAATCTTTTTGGGTAACAAACCGGATTACCTCTACCATCCCTGATGCGCCTTCCTGAGGTGGAAACTACGTTTCCACCTCTGCCCCAGCTATTTTTAACTCATTGAATACTCATACATTAAAACTGGCATGGATATTGCGAGAGGTTCTCTATACCTCAATTCATAATGCCGGTTAGTTGCAGAGAACGTTATGCCACAGATTGATTACCACCAACCCGAATTCGTTCGTCATTACCTGAGCCAGCCCGATGCCAACCCTGAGCACGTTATTGCCCTGAACTGGGCGCAGGAAACTCGCCTGAGTTTACGCCTGAACAACACTGCCACCTGCGGCGCGCTGCTGCAAAAGCCAGATGCCTTTGTGCTGCACAGCGAGAAGCGTGACGCCAGCGACGACGCCGAAGCGCTGTCCCCGCGCGCGCGCCTGCTCAATCAGGCTTCTTTCGATATTTTGACCCTGCATCCTCTGTCAGCGGATATCCGCCTGTATGCCCTCGGCATTCTGCTCTCTTTCGCCGAAAAAAATCCGGGCGACAGCGACGAGACCCTCGCGTTGCTGGCGACGCTGCCGGAGAAAATGCGCGAGCATTTACAGCAGGGTGCGCTGCAGGCCCAGTACCAGCAAATGCCGTCGGTGCCGGCCTTGCAGCGCAAGCTGATTTCCGGCCTCGCCGAGCAGGAATTTAACTGGGATATGCTGCCAGATAGCCAGCGTAAGCAGGTGCTGCCGCTGCAAATTAGCCTGCTGGCATTGCAGGATGAAAACAGCGAAGCGCTGCTGCAACAGCAACTGTCAGAGCTGTGGGAAACCAGCGCCTCGGCCAGTTTCGATACCCAGCCGTGGATGATGGAAAACTACCTGCTGTATCGTCTCTATCACGACGTTTTCCCGTGCCATGAACACGATTCCGCCGAGCAGCGTTTTCTGCTGCTGAACGCCGATTACTTCATGCTGAAATCCCTGTTTAGCCTGTGGGTAATGGACGGCTCTGCCCTGAGCGAAGATGAGATTGTTGCGCTGGTTGCGATGTTCGAACAGTGGCGTCACACCCCAGCGGCACAGGATTACTACCAGCAGCTTCTGGCCTCCCCTCCTGGCGGGGCTCTGCTGAGCGCGTTCTCCCTGCTCGTCCGTTAACTTTCCCCGCCGGGGCGGATACGTCACGCCCCGGCGCTGTGAGCTTGATGAAAAACTGAATATGTCATTACCCCCGACCCCGAATAAAAGCCCGTTATCAATGGTGAAAACCCTGGATTCCGGGCGTGAACTGCCGTTTGTCAGCGTGGTAACGCCCACCTGGAATCGCGCCGCCTTTTTGCCGTATCTGTTGTACATGTTCCGCTACCAGGACTATCCGGCCGACCGCCGCGAGCTGGTTATCCTTGATGATTCCCCGCAGAGTAATGAGAAGATCATTAATGCGCTGACCCAGGGAAAGCCGGAGGCGTTTAATATTCGCTACGTCCATTCGCCGGAACGCCTGGATTTGGGGCGCAAGCGCAACATGCTGAACGAGCTGGCGCAGGGGGAATACATCGTCTGTATGGATGACGACGATTACTATCCTCGCGATAAAATCTCCTACACCATCGGCATGATGCAGCGCCATCGGGCGCTGATATCGGGCTCCGATCAGATTGCCATCTGGTACAGCCACATTAACCGCATCTTTAAAACGCGCTCGTTTGGCGAAAATCACATTCTCAACGGGACGTTCTGTTATCACCGCAACTACCTGAAAAAACACCGCTATGAGGATGACTGCAACCTGGCGGAAGAAAAAGGCTTCACCAACAACTTCACGGTGAAACCGCTGCAGCTGCCAGCCGAACGCACGATCCTGTGTGTCTCGCACAGCCAAAACACCTTTGATAAAGATTTTGTCCTTGGCAGTAGTCAGGCCCTGGAGACTACGCTGGACGAATGGGTCAGTGACCCAATGCTTAAAACCTGGTATCACGGTTTGCATAATGCGGCACACGGGCAGCGCCTCGACTGGCGCCACGTCGATCAGTTTGTGGTTATCAATCTTGATAAGCGTGAAGACCGTTTGCAGCACATTCGAAACGAGCTGAGCCTGCTCGGCGTCCCGGCGGAGAAAATCACCCGTCTGAGCGCTGTGGAAGACAGACAAGGCCAGAGCGGACGTCGCCAGTCGCACCTTCAGGCGCTCCAGCTGGCGCAGGAGAAAGGCTGGAAAAACTACCTGCTGCTGGAAGATGACGCCGTCATTCTGAAGCAGGAAAAACACGTTCAGGCGCTGAAAAAGCTGCTGAGTGCGTTACCGGTCCTG
>Ga0079104_1000490_pt1 | contig 42967 bp, 41 predicted proteins | sample MedtruBG_FD_76829 | JGI IMG/M metagenome (GOLD analysis project Ga0079104, IMG submission 76829) | Root nodule microbial communities of legume samples collected from California, USA - Medicago truncatula BG | ecosystem: Host-associated > Plants > Roots > Nodule | place: USA: California...
TCTGGAATACTGACATCAGCACAACGGCAATGACCAGCCAGAGTATTAGGTTTTTCGCCATGTCACTCAAGGGATTAACCTCATATTACAACTGTGTTAAAAACAGCGTCAGGATACTCTGTATCCCGTCTCCTTCAAACCTGGGTTTGATATCAACGGTTTATCATTTTCGCCCGGTCGCTACAATGTACACTTCACGTGAACGCGCACGCGAAGAGTCAGGTTTACGCACTTTTACCTTCGTAAACAGAGAGCGAATTTCTCTTAGATACTCATCAAAACCTTCGCCCTGAAACACCTTCACAACAAAATTTCCGCCCGGTGCGAGAACGTCGCGGCACATCTGCAGCGCCAGCTCCACCAGATACATGGCGCGGGGGATATCCACTGCCGGTGTTCCGCTCATGTTGGGGGCCATGTCGGACATGACCACCTGAACTTTTTCGTCGCCGACGCGTTCCAACAGCGCCTTGACCACTAATTCATCACGAAAATCGCCTTGCAGGAAGTCGACACCAACGATGGGATCCATAGGAAGAAGATCGCATGCGATGATCCGCCCTTTGCCGCCGATCTGCGTGACCACATACTGTGACCAGCCACCCGGCGCGGCTCCCAGGTCGACAACCGTCATGCCTGGCTTAAAAAGCTTGTCACTTTGCTGTATTTCATCAAGTTTAAACCAGGCGCGGGAACGTAACCCTTTTTTCTGCGCCTGCTGCACATATTTATCGCTAAAGTGTTCCTGAAGCCAGCGGCTTGAGCTGGCAGAACGCTTTTTACCTGTCATCTCTATTTCCAACGTTGTTCATCGTGAGTAGCAGGCTATCAACTATCAGCACAGCCGATTTGGCGATACACTGGAGATGGCGGTAGAATGAACCGTTTTCAATCCCAACGTAAGCAAAAATATACGATGAATCTGAGTACTAAACAAAAACAGCACCTTAAAGGTCTGGCACATCCGCTCAAGCCGGTAGTTATGCTTGGCAACAATGGTTTGACCGAAGGGGTACTGGCCGAGATTGAACAAGCGCTAGAGCACCATGAGCTTATCAAGGTCAAGATCGCTACCGAAGACCGCGAAACTAAGACGCTGATCGTGGAAGCGATTGTTCGTGAAACCGGCGCCTCTAACGTACAGGTCATCGGTAAAACGCTGGTGCTGTACCGCCCATCGAAGGAGCGTAAAATTTCGCTGCCACGCTAAGAATATCCTGGATAGAACACAAAATCTGTGTAAAACGAGGGGTTTTCCGCAAGCTGACAAGCAAAATGCCACGCTCTTGACGTTGTTAAAAGGCCGCTATGCGGCCTTTTTCTTATCTTTACATTACGTCAACATATTACAGGTCGGTGCGTAATTAAAGATATTCTACCTTGAGGATCTCATACTCTACTTCGCCACCCGGGGTGCGGATAACGACCACATCGTCCTGCTCTTTCCCCACCAGCCCACGCGCAATCGGCGAGTTTACGGAGATCAGATTCTGCTTAAAATCGGCCTCATCATCACCCACAATGCGGTAGGTCTGCTCTTCATCGTTATCGAGATTCAGCACGGTAACGGTTGAGCCAAAAATTACGCGGCCATTGTTGGGCATTTTTGTGATGTCGATCACCTGCGCATTGGAGAGCTTGGCCTCAATGTCTTTGATGCGGCCTTCACAGAACCCCTGCTGCTCGCGGGCGGCATGGTACTCGGCGTTCTCTTTCAGGTCGCCGTGCTCGCGGGCATCGGCAATCGCAGCGATGATTTCAGGACGACGCACGGATTTCAGAAAATCCAGCTCTTCGCGTAATTTTTCAGCACCACGTAAGGTCATCGGAATAGCTTGCATTGTTATACCTCTTAAACATTCCTGTAGGGAGCGGTGGCCCCGCCCCGGTAGCTTTGCCCCTGCATACCGCGCAAAAGAGGGGGCCAAAAGCAAAAAGAAAACCGACCCGGAGACAAAGCTCCAGGTCAGCAGCAATTTTTCAATTTGATACGCATTTTACCCGGAAGTTCCTTATGGGTCATCGTTTACTTTCCGGTGCGATGCACCGTAGTATGACGGCCTGTTTCCAGGTTTCTAGCGCGAGATTATGCGATTTTCCAGATATGTCATCGGATTGACCACCAGTATAGCGTTGAATGTGCAGGCCGCGAACGTTGATGAGTACATTAACCAGCTTCCTGCTGGTGCAAACCTCGCCCTGATGGTGCAGAAGGTCGGCGCTCAGGCTCCCGACATTGATTACCACAGTCAGCAGATGGCCCTGCCTGCCAGTACCCAAAAGGTGATCACCGCGCTGGCCGCCCTGCTGCAGCTAGGGCCAGATTTCCGTTTTACCACCACGCTTGAGAGTAAAGGCAGCGTTGCGAACGGGGTGCTAAAAGGGGATTTAGTGGCGCGATTTGGCGGCGATCCGACGCTAAAGCGTCAGGATATCCGCAATATGGTGGCGGTGCTGAAGAGATCCGGCGTCCAGCAGATTGAGGGCAATGTGCTGATCGACACCTCGGTGTTTGCCAGCCATGACAAAGCCCCCGGCTGGCCGTGGAATGACATGACCCAGTGCTTCAGTGCGCCGCCCGCCGCCGCGATTATCGATCGTAACTGCTTCTCGGTGTCGCTCTACAGCGCCCAGAAAGCGAACGATCTGGCGTTTATCCGTATCGCCTCCTACTACCCTGTCACCATGTTCAGCCAGGTGCGCACACTGGCGAAAGGCTCTCCTGATGCCCAGTACTGCGAGCTGGACGTCGTCCCGGGCGATCTCAACCGCTTTACGCTGACCGGCTGCCTGACCCAGCGCGCCGATCCGCTGCCGCTGGCCTTTGCGATCCAGGACGGGGCGAGCTACGCCGGGGCGGTGCTGAAGGATGAGCTTAAACAGGCCGGCATTACCTATAGCGGGACGCTGCTGCGCCAGACGCTGGTTAACGAGCCGGGAACGGTGATTGCCAGCAAACAGTCCGCGCCGCTGCACGATCTCTTGAAGATTATGCTGAAAAAGTCAGACAACATGATCGCCGACACCGTGTTTCGCACCATCGGCCATGCGCGTTTTGGCGTGCCGGGCACGTGGCGTGCCGGGGCAGATGCCGTGCGGCAGATCCTACGCCAGCAGGCGGGCGTCGAGCTGGGTAACAGCATCGTGGTGGATGGCTCCGGCCTGTCGCGCCATAACCTCATCTCTCCCGCCACCATGATGCAGGTGCTGCAATATATCGCCCAGCATGATACCGAGCTGAACTTCATCTCGATGCTGCCGCTGGCGGGCTATGACGGCTCGCTACAGTACCGCGCCGGTCTGCATGCGGCAGGCGTGGACGGCAAGGTGTCGGCGAAGACAGGCTCTCTACAGGGGGTATATAACCTGGCGGGCTTTATCACTACCGCCAGCGGCCAGCGCATGGCGTTTGTGCAGTATCTCTCTGGCTATGCGGTAGAGCCTGCCGATCAGCGTAACCGCCGTATCCCGCTGGTGCGCTTCGAGAGCCGGTTGTACAAAGACGTTTACCAGAATAATTAATTCGCCGACGTCAACAAACAAAAACCCCGGCTCATGGCCGGGGTTTTTCATTTCTACTGGATTATCGTTTGTAGATGAATTCGATACCTTCGTCGTCTTCTTCATCCCAGTCGTCATCTTCATCGTCTTCTTCGACGTCAGCTTCTTCAAGCTGCTGACGGTGGTAGTCATCCCACATGAATTCGACTTTTTCAGGCTGCTTCGCTTCTTCAGCCTGAACCAGCGGGTTCTCGATGATGAAGGTCATGACGTCCCAGCAGAGGTCTTTTACGCCCTGCTGGCTGGCGGCAGAGATAAGATAGTGCTTATCTTCCCAGCCCAGCGCTTTCGCAATCGCCGCGGCCTTCTCTTCGGCCTCAGCCTTATCCATCAGGTCGATCTTGTTGAAGACCAGCCAGCGTGGCTTAGAGGCCAGCTTCTCGCTGTACTTCTCCAGCTCGCCAATGATAATGCGCGCGTTCTCAACCGGATCGGAACCGTCGATCGGATCGATATCGATCAGGTGCAGCAGTACGCGGCAGCGCTCAAGGTGCTTCAGGAAGCGAATACCCAGCCCTGCGCCCTCTGCCGCGCCTTCAATCAGGCCCGGAATGTCGGCAACCACAAAGCTCTTTTCGGTATCCATACGCACTACGCCGAGGCTTGGCACCAGCGTGGTAAACGGATAGTCCGCCACCTTCGGCTTCGCTGCGGAGACGGCGCGGATGAACGTCGATTTACCGGCATTAGGCATGCCCAGCATCCCGACGTCGGCCAGCAGCATCAGCTCCAGCTGCAGATCGCGTTTATCGCCCGGCGTACCCATGGTTTTCTGCCGCGGCGTACGGTTAACGGAGGATTTAAAGCGCGTATTGCCCAGACCGTGCCAGCCGCCTTTAGCGACCATCAGACGCTGACCGTGTTTGGTCATATCGCCCATGGTCTCGCCCGTACCCTGGTCAATGATGCGCGTTCCTACCGGCACCTTAACGGTAACATCTTTACCGCGCTTGCCGGTACAGTCACGGCTCTGGCCGTTCTGTCCACGCTCGGCGCGGAAGGACTTCTCAAAGCGGTAGTCGATCAGGGTGTTGAGGTTCTCGTCCGCTTCCAGCCAGACATCGCCACCGTCACCACCGTCGCCGCCGTCAGGGCCGCCGCGAGGAATATATTTTTCACGACGAAAGCTTACGCAGCCGTTACCGCCGTCACCTGCCACGACCAGAATCGTAGCTTCATCAACAAACTTCATTTTACTCTCCGTTACTCATTCGCCTGAGCGGGGTAAAGTGACAATCACTTCACGCTTGCGCCAGCGTCCCCAGAGGCGGTGGCCTATGGCGGAATACATAGCGCCCGCAACCACGACAAACGCACCGAGATAACCTAAAAGGTTTAACATCGGTCTGGCGAAAACATCGGGCCAGGCCTGTGATAATAAATCTGAAAACAACAGCGTAAACAGCGGGGTCAGCGTAATTAACGCGCTCACCTGCGCCGCCTGCCAGCGCGCCATCGCCTCAGCGAGCGCGCCATAGCCTACTAGCGTATTAAGGCCGCAGAAGATCAGACAGGCCAGCTGCCAGTGGCTAAGCTGCGCTATCGTGGCAGGCTCTGCCAGCGGCAGCAACGCTATTGTGCATAAAGTGTACAGCAAAAAGAGGATCTGCTGCGAGGCCAACCGGCGTAATAATACCTTTTGCGCGACCCCATAGCTCACCCAAACCGCGGCGGCACTAACGCCGAAAATCACACCCCAGGTGTAATCAGTGAGTCGGGTAAAGATCTCTATCAGGCTGGTGTTGAAAAACATCACCAGCCCGCAAAGCAGCATAACTGCCCCAATGACCTGGGTGCCGCGCATTTTCTCCTTCAGGATAAATACGCTAGCCACCATCATGCCCACCGGTGAAAGCTGTCCAATCACCTGTGAGGCCGTCGGGGTCAAATATTGTAGGGAAGAGCTGAAGAGAATGAAATTCCCGAACAGGCCCCCGGTGGCAATAGCCAGCAACACCAGCCAGCGGCGTTGACGGAAAATGCGCATCGGCGGCAGTTTGCCCTTGATGGCCAGAATCGAACCAAGGCCTATTGCGGCCATTAAAAAGCGATAGAACACGATTGTGGGCGGTTCCATCACCTCCAGCACCTGCTTCATGGCAATGGGCAATGCGCCCCAGCACATGGCTGTCGTTAGCGCCAAAAGGATCCCAATGCCTGCCTGCTGCTTCATTGCCCGTATTCCCTACAAGAGATTTTCCGGACGTCGAATGTAAAAAGCCCCGCAACGTGTTGCGGGGCTTTCATCCGTTACCGGGACGCGAAAAACTTATTCAGCAACGATGCTGATGAACTTACGGTTTTTCGGGCCTTTAACTTCGAACTTAACTTTACCGTCAGTCAAAGCGAACAGAGTGTGGTCACGGCCGCAACCAACGTTAGAGCCAGCGTGGAACTTAGTACCACGTTGACGAACGATGATGCTACCTGCCAGTACTGCTTCTCCGCCAAAGCGTTTTACGCCCAGACGTTTAGCTTCTGAATCGCGACCGTTACGAGTTGAGCCGCCAGCCTTTTTGTGTGCCATTTAAATCTGCTCCCCTAGTCTTAAGCGCTGATGCCAGTGATTTTAACATCAGTGAACCACTGACGATGGCCTTGCTGCTTACGATAGTGTTTACGACGACGAAACTTAACGATTTTAACTTTCTCGCCACGACCGTGAGCAACAACTTCAGCTTTGATAACGCCGCCATCAACGAAAGGAACGCCGATTTTGACTTCTTCACCGTTTGCGACCATCAGAACTTCAGCGAACTCAATAGTTTCGCCAGTTGCGATGTCCAGCTTTTCCAGGCGAATGGTCTGACCTTCGCTTACTCGGTGTTGTTTACCACCACTTTGGAAAACCGCGTACATAAAAAACTCCGCTTCCGCGCACATCTTTCGAGTGATTCAGAGTGCGCTATAAATATTCACAATAGGGCGCGAATATTACGCAAAACGTGAGGCTTTGACAAGAGCGATCGTCAATAGACGAAGAAAAAAAACACAACGTGTATGGTAACGTTTATCTGGCGCGTTTTTTCAGTACAATCAACGATACTATAGCTAACCCGTAACCCTTTGTTATCCCATTTTGACAGGTGATAAACAGGACTTTAAGCCCGGCTTTTGCGATGAATTTAGAAAAAATCAATGAGTTAACCGCGCAAGATATGGCGGGTGTCAATGCGACAATACTGCAACAGCTCGACTCGGACGTACAGCTGATCAATCAGTTGGGGTATTACATTGTCAGCGGCGGCGGCAAACGTATCCGTCCGATGATCGCCGTGCTGGCCGCACGCGCCGTCGGCTATGAGGGAAATGATCACGTTACTATCGCGGCGCTAATTGAATTTATTCATACCGCGACGCTGCTGCATGACGACGTGGTGGATGAATCCGATATGCGCCGGGGCAAAGCAACCGCTAACGCCGCGTTTGGCAACGCAGCCAGCGTGCTGGTAGGGGATTTTATCTATACCCGCTCTTTCCAGATGATGACCAGCCTCGGCTCGCTCAAGGTGCTGGCGGTGATGTCGGAAGCGGTAAACGTGATCGCTGAAGGTGAAGTGCTTCAGCTGATGAACGTGAACGACCCGAATATCACCGAAGAGAACTACATGCGGGTCATCTACAGCAAAACGGCTCGTCTGTTCGAGGCGGCTGCCCAGTGCTCAGGCATACTGGCAGGCTGTAGTGAAGCACAGGAGAAGGGGCTACAGGATTATGGCCGCTATCTGGGGACCGCCTTCCAGCTTATCGACGACCTGCTGGACTACAGCGCCGATGGCGAGACGCTGGGTAAAAACGTGGGCGACGATCTCAACGAAGGCAAACCTACCCTGCCGCTGCTGCATGCCATGCGTCACGGTACGCCAGAGCAGGCGCAGATGATCCGTGAAGCCATTGAGCAGGGCAACGGCCGCCACCTGTTAACCCCGGTTCTGGAGGCGATGGCCGCCTGTGGTTCGCTGGAGTGGACGCGGCAGCGGGCGGAAGAGGAGGCGGACAAAGCCATTGCCGCGCTTCAGGTATTGCCGGATTCACCCTGGCGTGAGGCGCTGATTGGCCTGGCGCATATCGCCGTTCAGCGCGATCGCTGATCCCTACACTCCCGCGTCGCGGCGCGGGAACACTCCAAAAAGTTCCAATAATCAGATCCTACAAAACCCAGTAACGCCATGGGATTACTCCTGGCAAATTCCTAAATCACGCCCTTTTTATAAGAACTTATTAGAGCATAAGCTCCCTTAGCGATATGATAGATCCGCGCACCGTTTTAGCGCAGTGCTTATCGCAATCACAGGGAGGAAAAATGGAACAGAAACTGATTGACTGGCACCCAGCCGATATTATTGCTGCGTTACGCAAGAGAGGGACGTCGATGGCGGCAGAGTCGCGTAGAAGTGGCCTGAGCTCATCGACGCTGGCTAACGTCCTGACGCGTCCGTGGCCGAAGGGGGAGATGATCATCGCCAGGGCGATTGGGACGGATCCGTGGGTCATCTGGCCGTCGCGCTATCACGATCCGATTACCCATGAGTTTATCGATCGCTCTAAGCTGATCCGCAAGGATAGACGGAGACATTCTAAAGCATAAAATCGCTAACCCGGCAAGCCAACCCCCTTCTCCTTTCGGTAAGGGGGCTGCCTTCCATTTAGCCTTACTCGCCTTTCACGCGTTCGATGTTCGCGCCCAGCGCCCGCAGCTTGTTCTCAATGGTTTCATACCCACGATCGATATGATAAATACGCTCAACGATGGTGGTTCCTTCCGCAATACAGCCCGCCAGCACCAGGCTTGCAGAAGCACGCAGATCGGTTGCCATGACCTGGGCACCGGAGAGTTTCGCCACGCCGTGACAGATAGCGGTGTTGCTCTCAATCTCCGCGTGTGCGCCCATACGGATCAGTTCCGGAATGTGCATAAAGCGGTTTTCGAAGATGGTTTCCGTTACCACGCCGGTTCCTTCCGCCACCAGGTTCAGCAGCGTAAACTGCGCCTGCATATCGGTCGGGAATGCCGGGTGCGGCGCGGTGCGCACGTTAACCGCCTTCGGACGCTTGCCGTGCATATCCAGGCTGATCCAGTCCTCGCCGAGCTCAATATCTGCACCCGCTTCGCGCAGCTTGGCCAGTACCGCGTCCAAGGTATCCGGCTGGGCTTTACGGCAGACAATTTTACCGCCGGAGATGGCCGCAGCGACCAGGAAGGTCCCGGTTTCGATACGGTCAGGCAGCACGCTATAGACACCACCGCCCAGGCGCTCAACGCCCTCAATGGTGATGCTGTCCGTACCCATGCCGGTGATCTTCGCACCCAGGGTGTTGAGGAAGTTTGCCGTATCGACAATCTCCGGCTCGCGGGCCGCGTTTTCGATAATCGTTGTGCCTTCGGCCAGCGTCGCCGCCGACATGATGGTCACAGTCGCGCCAACGCTGACCTTATCCATCACGATATGCGCCCCTTTCAGGCGACCATTCACGGAGGCTTTAACGTAGCCCTCTTCCAGCTTGATCTCTGCACCCAGCTGCTCCAGGCCGCTAATGTGCAGGTCGACTGGACGCGCGCCGATAGCACAGCCGCCCGGCAGGGAAACTTCACCCTTGCCAAAACGCGCCACCAGCGGACCCAGGGCCCAGATTGAGGCGCGCATGGTCTTCACCAGCTCGTAAGGGGCGCGATAGATATTGACCGCGCTGCCGTCCATCCAGACGGAACCGTTGCGCTCGACCTTCATGCCAAGCTGGCTCAGCAGCTTCATGGTGGTATCGATATCTTTCAGCTTCGGAACGTTACGAATTTCGACGGGCTCTTCTGCCAGCAGGGCGGCAAAAAGAATGGGCAGCGCGGCGTTTTTCGCTCCTGAAATTGTCACTTCGCCCTGAAGCCGGGTCGGCCCCTGTACACGAAACTTATCCATTCATCTCTTCTCTGTTAAGAATTCATACGTACTGTCGGTCACTGACCGCCAGCTCAAAAACCGTTAAGTTTGCGATCGCGTGCCCACTCAGCGGGCGTATAGGCTTTGATCGACAGGGCATGGATGCGGTTGTCCGCAATGTACTCCATCAGCGGCGCATAGACGGCCTGCTGCTTCTTCACGCGACTCATGTCGGCAAAAATTTCACCCACCGCAATAACCTGAAAGTGACTGCCATCGCCGCTAACGTGGGCTTCCTGCAGGGAGAGTGCGTTCATCAGCACGGTCTGGATTTCATGATTTTCCATGGGCTTTAATTCATCTGGTAGTGAAAACAGTCCAACATCTTAGAGGAAAGTGGCGCTGTCTTAAATAAGCAAAAAGCCTCGCTTATCAATCAAGCGAGGCTATGAGTAGTAACGTACTGAAAATATTAGTGTGGCAGCGCGTCGGCAGGCAGGTTATAGAGCTGCGCCAGGGTTCGGACCTTATCGCTGACGCCCTCAAGCATCACCTCACGCCCCTGTTTGCGGGCAAAGGCCACCAGGTGAACCAGCAGGGCCACCCCGGCGGTATCAACGCGGGCCACCCCGGTGAGGTCGATGACATCAACGCCGTTCAGCGCCTGCGCCCTCGCCTCCCACAGTTCGTTCAGCACGTCCTGGTCCAACTCTCCCTGGAGAGCCAGCCGCTCGCCATCGCGCGTCCAGCGAAGCTGGTCAGCCATTATTTCTTCTCGTCCAGGGTGATTTTCTGCTGGGAGATCGATTTCAGCTGTGCGGTCAGACCGTCAATACCTTTGGTACGCAGCAGGTCGCTCCACTCGTTCTGTTTAGTGGTGATCATGCTGATGCCTTCGGCAATCATGTCATAGGCCTGCCAGTTGCCGGTCTGGCTGTTTTTACGCCACTGGAAGTCGAGGCGTACCGGCGGACGGCCGTTTGGATCGTTAATGGTGACGCGGATCGGCACGATGGTGGCGTTACCCAGCGGCTGCTCCGGCGCAATCTGGTAGGTCTGGCCGTTATACATCGCCAGCGCCTGGCCGTAGGCCTGCTTCAGGTACTCACGGAAGGCGGCAAAGTAGGCATCACGCTGAGCAGGGGTCGCCTCTTTGTAGTAGCGGCCCAGCACCAGTGCGCCAGCGTATTTCACCTGCACGTAGGGCAGCAGTTCTTGATCGACCACCTCACGCAGGTAGTCCGGGTTAGCGCGGATTTTCGGCTGCTCGGTTTTAAGGCGATCGAAGGTCTTTTTCGCCGCTTCCTGCATCAGCGTGTACGGGTTGCTCTGGTCGGCGGCGGTGGCTGCCGTCAGCGGAGCAATAGCCAGTACGGCAATCATTAACAGTCGTTTAAACATGCGTCACTTCTCCTTATGGATTCGTCGGGGTGGCGGACGGTGCAACGTCAGTATCAGCAGCGCCCGGCGCTGGCGCATCACCTGAACTCTTATTGTCGCTACCTTTGCTGTTGTAAAGGAATTGTCCGATCAGGTCCTCAAGTACCATGGCGGACTTGGTATCCTGAATGGTGCTGCCGTCTTTAAGCATAGAACTTCCCAGCTCGGGATCGTCAAAACCGACGTTAAGCGCCAGATATTGTTCTCCCAGCAGGCCTGAAGTACGAATAGCCAGCGAGCTGGTATCCGGGATCTGGTTATAACGCTCTTCGATATCCAGCGACACGCGCGGCAGGTAGGTTTTTGGATCGAGTTCGATATCGGCCACGCGCCCAACCACAACGCCGCCGATACGTACCGGCGAGTGGACCTTCACGCCGCCAATGTTGTCGAAAGTAGCGGTGATCCGGTAGGTTGGTTCACTCCGCATAGAGGCGACGTCCGCCGCCTTCAGGCAGATAAAAAGCGCTGCCAGCAGGGCAATCAGAAGAAAAATACCCACCCAAATTTCTGTTTTTTTCGTTTGCATCTACTCAGTTCCCAAACATCAGAGCGGTGAGCACAAAATCGAGGCCGAGAATGGTCAACGATGAGTGCACAACGGTACGTGTGGTGGCCCGGCTGATCCCTGCCGACGTGGGGATCGCGTCATAACCATTAAACAGCGCGATCCAGGTAACAGTAATAGCGAACACCACGCTTTTGATCAGGCAGTTCACCAGATCGAGGCGCAGATCGACGGCGTTTTGCATCGCCGTCCAGAAGAAGCCGGAATCGATGCCTTTCCAGTTTACGCCCACCAGCGAGCCGCCCCAGATGCCGACCGCGACAAACATAATGGTCAGCAGCGGCAGCGAGATCACCCCCGCCCAGAAGCGTGGCGAAATCACCCGGCGCAGCGGATCCACCGCCATCATCTCCATGCTGGAGAGCTGCTCGGTCGCCCGCATCAGGCCGATTTCTGCCGTCAGCGCCGATCCGGCCCGCCCGGCAAACAGCAGCGCGGCAACCACCGGCCCCAGCTCGCGCAGCAGCGACAGCGCCACCAGCATACCGAGACTGGTCTCGGCGCTGTAGGTGGTGAGCACCAGGTAGCCCTGAAGCCCAAGCACCATGCCGATGAACACCCCGGAGACCAGGATGATGAGCATCGAGAGCACGCCCACATTATAGAGCTGGCGGATCAGCAGCGGGGCGTGCTTGCGAAACTCGGGCTTGCCGACCAGCGCATTGAATAACATCAACCCGGCGCGCCCGAACGTCGCGATCGTTTTGATCCCGCGATGTCCAAGCGATGCCAGTGCATTTAACAGCATGAGTGGCTTAGCTCCCTGTTCCTAATAAATCGTGAAGGTAGTCACCTGCCGGGTAGCGGAACGGCACCGGGCCATCCGCAATGCCGTCAAGGAACTGGCGTACCCGGGGATCGGCATTCTCCTGGAGTCCCTGCGCGCTGCCGTGGGCAACGATCTTTTTGTCGGCCACGATATAGGCGTAGTCGGCAATACTCAATACCTCGGGCACGTCGTGGGAGACCACGATGCAGGTGACGCCCAGGGCGCTGTTCAGCTCAGAGATAAGCTTGACCAGCACGCCCATGGTGATGGGATCCTGGCCGACAAAAGGCTCATCAAACATGATCAGGTCCGGCTCCAGGGCAATCGCCCGCGCCAGCGCCGCCCGTCGGGCCATGCCGCCGGAGAGTTCGGACGGCATCAGCTTCGCCGCACCGCGCAGGCCAACGGCCTCCAGCTTCATCATCACCGTGCTTTTAAGCAGCGCAGGCGGCAGATGCGTATGCTCGCGCAGCGGATAGGCCACGTTGTCAAACACGGTCATGTCGGTAAATAGCGCCCCGGACTGGAACAGCATGCTCATGCGCTTACGCACGGTGTAGAGCCGGGTACGCGACATAGCCGGTACGTTTTCGCCGTCAAACAGGATCTCACCGCCATCCGGTGGGATCTGCCCGCCGATCAGGCGCAGCAGGGTGGTTTTACCGATCCCTGACGGCCCCATGATCGCGGTGATCTTGCCCCGCGGCACCGTCAGTGAAATATTGTCGAAGATACACCGATTGCCACGGGAGAAGCTGACGCCACGGACATCGACTAAATTCGCCATCGTCTGGCTCATTTACTTTTCCTTCTGCCTTGTTAGGTGTCACCGGGGCGCGTCATTGCGCCTGGTCACGATATTTTTACAGAATATTGTGTGCATAGGTTAGCTAAAGCTGGCATTTGTTTTACTTTTAAGCCGCTTAAAGTCAAAATTAGGACTCGCTGTGTCTAACCGATCCTTTTCTCGCCTGCGATCGCTGACTGCGGACCGGCGATTATACCTGAAGAAAGGACTTTAGATGCTTTTAGCGATGGCGCTGTTAATTATTGGTTTACTTTTGGTGGTCTACAGTGCCGATCGTCTGGTGTTTGCCGCATCTATTCTCTGCCGGAGCGTCGGGATCCCGCCGCTGATCATCGGCATGACGGTGGTCACCATCGGCACCTCACTACCTGAAATCATGGTCTCGATGGCCGCGTCCCTGCATGGGCAGATGGATCTGGCCATCGGCACCGCGCTGGGCTCTAACATCGTCAATATTCTGCTGATCCTCGGTCTGGCGGCCCTATTCCATCCATTTACCGTACATTCTGATATTCTGCGCCGCGAAATCCCGCTAATGTTGATCGTTAGCGCGCTGGCTGGCGTGGTGCTGTACGATGGCCAGCTTAGCCGGGCGGACGGTCTCTTTTTACTGCTGTTAGCCGTGCTCTGGCTGGTATTCATTGTTAAGATTGGCCGCCAGGGCAATGATAGCCTGACGCGGGAGCAGCTGGCAGAGCTGCCCCGTGAAGGCAGCCTGTCGGTGGCGTTCCTCTGGCTGGGGGTGGCGCTGATCGTCATGCCGATGGCCACCCGGATGGTGATTGATAACGCCACGGTGCTGGCTAACGTGCTGGGGATGAGCGAGCTAACTATCGGCCTGACGGTCATTGCTATTGGCACCAGTCTGCCGGAGCTGGCTACCGCTATCGCGGGTACACGGAAAGGCGAAGATGATATTGCCATCGGTAACATCATCGGCTCCAGCATTATTAATATCGCCATTGTGCTGGGCCTGCCCGCGCTGATTGTGCCCGGCTCCTTTAACCCGCTGGCCTTTACGCGTGACTACGGCGTGATGCTGGCAGTCAGCGTGATCTTTGCCCTGCTGTGCTGGCGTCGGCAGCGCCAGACGGGCCGAGGTGCAGGGGCGCTGTTGATCGGCGGTTTTATCATATGGATGGCGATGCTCTACTGGCTATCGCCGTATATCACTGGATAATCGGAAACCTATTATGTCGCACATAGATTTGCCGCCGGGCTTTGACTTTCAACAGGCAGGCAAGGATGTACTGACCATTGAACGTGAAGGCCTGGCCGAGCTTGACCGCTATATCAACGAAGACTTTACCGAAGCCTGCGAAAAGATGTTCTACTGCGCCGGTAAAGTGGTGGTGATGGGCATGGGCAAATCTGGTCATATCGGGCGCAAAATGGCGGCGACCTTTGCCAGCACCGGCACGCCGTCGTTCTTTGTGCATCCAGGCGAGGCTGCCCACGGCGATCTCGGCATGGTTGCCCCGCAGGATATCGTTATCGCCCTGTCGAACTCCGGTGAATCTAACGAGATCCTCGCGCTTATTCCGGTGCTGAAACGCTTGCAGGTGCCGTTGATCTGCGTCACCAGCCGTCCGGAGAGCAGCATGGCGCGGGCGGCGGATATTCATCTGTGCGTCAAAGTGCCTCGAGAGGCCTGTCCGCTGGGGCTGGCCCCCACCTCCAGCACCACGGCAGCGCTGGTCATGGGCGACGCGCTGGCGGTAGCGCTGTTAAAGGCGCGCGGCTTTACGGCGGAGGACTTTGCCCTCTCCCACCCCGGCGGCGCGCTCGGACGCAAGCTGCTGCTGCGGGTAAACGATATTATGCACACCGGGGATGAGATCCCCCACGTCAGCAAAGAGGCCTCCCTGCGCGACGCGCTGCTGGAGATCACCCGCAAAAATCTGGGTATGACGGTGGTGTGCGATGACCTGATGAAGATTGAAGGCATCTTCACCGATGGCGACCTGCGCCGCGTGTTTGATATGGGTGCGGACGTGAGAAGCCTGGGTATCGCTGACGTGATGACCCCCGGCGGCATTCGCGTTCGCTCAGGCACGCTGGCGGTTGACGTCCTGAACCTGATGCAGTCCCGCCATATTACGGCGGTGATGGTTGCCGATGGCGACCAGCTGCTGGGTGTGGTACATATGCACGATCTGCTGCGCGCAGGCGTAGTGTAAAAAGGATACGAGAATGAGTAATGCTGGTGCGTCACTGGCGACCTGCTACGGGCCGGTCAGTACGCAAGTGATAGCAAAGGCGGAGAAGATCCGCCTGCTGATCCTGGACGTCGATGGCGTAATGTCTGACGGCCTGATCTTTATGGGTAATAATGGTGAAGAGCTGAAAGCGTTCAACGTGCGCGACGGCTACGGCATCCGCTGCGCGTTGACCTCGGGCATTGAGGTAGCGATCATTACCGGCCGCAAGGCCAAACTGCTGGAAGACCGCTGCGCTACGCTGGGGATCACGCATCTCTATCAGGGGCAGTCAGACAAGCTGATCGCCTACCGCGAGCTGCTCGCGACCCTCGCCGTTAGCGCTGATGAGGTCGCCTACGTGGGTGACGACCTGATCGACTGGCCGGTGATGGCGGAAGTCGGGTTAAGCGTGGCCGTGGCCGATGCGCACCCGCTGCTGCTGCCGCGTGCGGACTACACTACGCATATTCAGGGTGGACGCGGCGCGGTACGGGAAGTCTGCGATCTGCTGCTGCTGGCGCAGGGCAAACTGGAAGAGGCCAAAGGGCAATCAATATGAGTAAAACCAGACGTTGGGTTATCATTCTGCTATCGCTGGCGGTGCTGGTATTGATTGGCGTCAACCTGACCGATCGGGATGATGACAGCGAGGTGGCGATCAACAATAGTGAGCCGACCTACCGCAGCGAGCATACCGATAGCGTGGTTTACAGTCCGGAAGGGGCGCTGAACTATCGCCTGATCGCACAGCACGTGGAGTATTTCTCTGACCAGGCAGTCTCCTGGTTTACGCAACCGGTATTAACCACCTTTGACGAAAATAAAGTACCGACCTGGTCGATCAGGTCAGATAAAGCCAAACTGACTGATGACCGTATGCTGTATCTTTATGGACATGTTGAGGTCAATGCCCTGACAGCAGAGTCCCAACTGCGGAAAATCACGACGGATAACGCGCAGATTAACCTGATTACTCAGGATGTTACCTCGAACGATCTGGTCACGTTATACGGTACAACATTTAATTCCAGCGGCCTGAAAATGCGCGGCAACTTACGCAGCCAAAACGCCGAGCTGATTGAAAAGGTTAGAACCTCCTATGAAATTCAAAATAAACAAACTCAGCCTTAATCTTGCGCTTGCCAGCGTACTTCTGGCCGCGTCTGTCCCGGCGCTGGCCGTGACCGGCGATACCGATCAGCCGATCCATATTGAATCTGACCAGCAGTCTCTGGATATGCAGGGCAACGTGGTCACCTTCACCGGCAACGTGGTGGTGACCCAGGGCACGATTAAGATCAACGCCGATAAAGTAGTCGTTACCCGTCCGGGCGGCCAGGAAGGCAAAGAGATCATCGATGGCTACGGCAACCCGGCCACCTTCTACCAGATGCAGGATAACGGTAAGCCGGTGCAGGGTCATGCTGGCCAGCTGCACTACGAGCTGCAAAATGACTTTGTGGTGCTGACCGGCAACGCTTTCCTGGAGCAGCAGGACAGCAATATCACCGGCGACAAAATTACCTATCTGGTCAAAGAGCAAAAAATGCAGGCGTTTAGCGAAAAAGGCAAGCGCGTGACCACCGTCCTGGTTCCGTCTCAGCTGCAGAACAAAGGCAATAACCCGGCACCGGCCCCGAAGAAGAGTAACTAATTCGTTATGGCAACGTTAACTGCAAAAAATCTTGCTAAAGCCTATAAAGGCCGCCGCGTGGTCGAGGATGTTAGCCTGACCGTAAAATCCGGCGAAATTGTGGGCCTGCTTGGCCCTAACGGGGCGGGTAAAACCACCACGTTTTACATGGTCGTTGGCATTGTCTCCCGCGACGCGGGTAACATCATTATCGATGACGAAGATATTAGCCTGCTGCCGCTGCACGCCCGTGCGCGCCGTGGTATCGGCTATCTGCCGCAGGAGGCCTCTATTTTCCGTCGCCTGAGCGTGTACGATAATCTGATGGCGGTGCTGCAAATTCGTGACGATCTCTCCTCCGAGCAGCGCGAAGATCGTGCCAATGAGCTGATGGAAGAGTTTCACATCGAGCACCTGCGCGACAGCCTCGGCCAGGCCCTCTCCGGCGGTGAGCGCCGCCGCGTTGAGATCGCCCGTGCGCTGGCGGCAAATCCTAAATTTATCCTGCTGGATGAACCCTTTGCGGGCGTTGACCCCATCTCGGTTATCGACATTAAGCGCATCATTGAGCACCTGCGCGACAGCGGACTCGGCGTGCTGATCACCGACCACAACGTGCGCGAGACGCTGGCCGTGTGCGAACGCGCCTACATTGTCAGCCAGGGGCATCTGATTGCCCACGGCACGCCGCAGCAAATCCTTGAAGACGAACAGGTTAAACGCGTATATCTTGGGGAAGACTTCAGACTCTGATAGGGTTAATGACGGTAATGTTTTAGCGGGAGAGAAGTGCTCTGAACATGAAGCAAGGTTTGCAACTGCGGCTAAGCCAACAGCTCGCCATGACGCCCCAACTGCAACAGGCTATTCGTCTGTTGCAGCTCTCGACGCTGGAACTTCAGCAAGAACTTCAGCAGGCGCTGGATAGCAACCCGCTGCTGGAGCAAACCGATCTTCACGATGAGATAGACGCCCAGCAGACCCAGGATACCGAAACGTTAGACTCCGCCGACGCCCTTGAGCAGAAAGATATGCCTGAGGAGCTGCCGCTGGATGCCAGCTGGGATGAGATCTACACCGCCGGTACGCCGTCGGGCAACGGCGTGGACTATCAGGACGACGAGCTTCCCGTCTACCAGGGCGAGACCACCCAGTCACTACAGGACTACCTAATGTGGCAGGTGGAGCTGACCCCCTTCTCCGATACCGATCGCGCTATTGCCACCTCCATTGTCGACGCCGTGGATGAGACCGGCTACCTGACCGTCTCTCTGGAGGATATCCTCGACAGCATGGGCGACAGCAACGTGGGGCTGGACGAGGTCGAAGCGGTGCTGAAACGCGTCCAGCGTTTCGATCCGGTGGGCGTGGCGGCAAGAGACCTGCGCGACTGCCTGCTGATCCAGCTCTCCCAGTTCGCCAGCGATACGCCGTGGCAGGCCGAAGCGAAACTGATCATCAGCGATCACCTCGATCTGCTGGCGAACCACGATTTCCGTACCCTGATGCGCGTTACCCGCCTGAAGGAAGAGGTGTTGAAAGAGGCGGTGAATCTGATCCAGTCGCTGGATCCGCGCCCTGGCCAGTCGATCCAGACCGGCGAGCCGGAGTATGTGATCCCCGACGTGCTGGTGCGCAAGCATAATGGCCGCTGGATGGTCGAGCTGAACGCTGACAGCATTCCGCGTTTGCAGATCAACCAGCACTACGCCGCCATGTGCAGCGGCACGCGTAACGATGCCGACAGCCAGTTTATCCGCAGCAATCTTCAGGAAGCCAAATGGCTGATTAAGAGCCTTGAGAGCCGCAACGATACCCTGCTGCGCGTCAGTCGCTGCATCGTTGAGCAGCAGCAGGCCTTTTTCGACAAAGGCGAAGAGTTTATGAAACCGATGGTGCTGGCGGATATCGCCCAGGCCGTCGAGATGCACGAATCCACCATTTCACGCGTGACAACCCAGAAGTACCTCCACAGCCCGAGAGGTATTTTTGAGCTTAAATACTTCTTCTCCAGCCACGTGAATACCGAAGGCGGCGGCGAAGCCTCGTCGACGGCCATCCGCGCGCTAGTGAAGAAGCTGATAGCCGCAGAAAACCCTGCGAAACCACTGAGTGACAGTAAGTTGACCACCCTGCTGTCCGACCAGGGTATCATGGTGGCTCGCCGCACTGTTGCGAAGTATCGAGAGTCTTTATCCATCCCGCCGTCTAACCAGCGCAAGCAGCTGGTCTGACCCAACCGATAAGGAAGACACTATGCAGCTCAACATTACAGGGCACAATGTCGAAATTACTGAAGCACTGCGCGATTTTGTCGGTACAAAATTTGCTAAGCTGGAGCAGTACTTCGAGCGGATCAATCAGGTCTACATTGTGTTAAAAGTGGAGAAAGTGACGCACGTCGCGGACGCCACACTGCACGTAAACGGTGGCGACCTCCACGCCAGTGCGGAAGGGCAAGACATGTATGCGGCTATCGACGGTTTAATTGATAAACTGGCGCGACAGTTAAACAAACATAAAGATAAACTGAAACAACACTAATTGTCCGGGCGTTCGACGGCAGTTAGCAGCCTGCTGTGGTCACGCAGCAGGTTGTCTGCACGAGTAACGCTTAGGTGAATTTATGATGAACAACGATCCCGCTCTTCAATTGAGCAATGTCCTTAACCAGGAATGTACCCGCAGCGGCGTGCACTGCCAGAGTAAAAAGCGTGCGCTGGAGATTATCAGCGAGCTGGCTGCCAAGCAGCTTAGCCTGCCGCCGCAAGTGGTCTTTGAGGCCATCCTGACCCGTGAAAAAATGGGCAGTACCGGTATCGGCAACGGTATCGCGATCCCCCATGGCAAGGTCGAGGAAGATACCCTGCGCGCCGTCGGCGTCTTTGTCCAGCTGGAGACGCCTATCGCCTTTGATGCTATCGATAACCAGCCGGTGGATCTGCTGTTTGCCCTGCTGGTGCCGGCCGATCAAACCAAGACGCATCTGCACACGCTCTCTCTTGTTGCCCGCCGCCTGGCGGACAAAACCATCTGCCGACGCCTGCGCGCCGCGCAGAGCGATGAGGAGCTGTATCAGATCATCACGGACAGCGAAGGCAGCCACGATGACGCGTAGCCGGGAAAAGGCTTTTCTATTTGCTCGCCTGAGGAGAAACGGTACATGGTACTGATGATCGTCAGCGGTCGCTCGGGCTCGGGGAAATCAGTTGCCCTGCGAGCGCTGGAAGACATGGGCTTCTACTGCGTGGATAACCTGCCGGTAGTGCTGTTGCCCGAACTGGCGAAATCGCTGGCCGACCGCCAGATCTCTGCGGCCGTCAGCATTGACGTGCGCAACATGCCAGAGTCGCCGGAAATTTTTGAACAGGCGATGAACAACCTGCCGTCGGCCTTTTCGCCGCAGCTGCTGTTCCTTGACGCCGATCGCAACACGCTGATCCGGCGCTACAGCGATACCCGACGCCTGCACCCCCTCTCCAGCAAGAACCTGTCGCTGGAGAGCGCTATCGACGAAGAGAGCGACCTGCTGGAGCCGCTGCGCTCCCGAGCGGATCTGATCGTTGATACCTCAGAGATGTCGGTACATGAGCTGGCAGAGATGCTGCGTACCCGCCTGCTGGGCAAGCGCGAGCGTGAACTGACCATGGTGTTTGAGTCGTTTGGCTTCAAGCACGGCATTCCTATCGATGCCGACTACGTCTTTGACGTCCGCTTCCTGCCGAACCCGCACTGGGATCCGAAGCTGCGCCCAATGACCGGCCTTGATAAACCGGTGGCGGCGTTCCTCGATCGGCATACCGAAGTGCACAACTTTATCTACCAGACTCGCAGCTATCTGGAGCTGTGGCTGCCGATGCTGGAGACCAACAACCGCAGCTATCTCACCGTCGCCATTGGCTGTACGGGGGGCAAGCACCGTTCGGTCTATATTGCCGAGCAGCTGGCGGACTACTTCCGCTCGCGGGGTAAAAACGTGCAGTCCCGCCACCGTACGCTGGAAAAACGCAAAACATGACCGTTAAGCAGACCGTTGAGATCACCAACACGCTGGGTATGCACGCCCGTCCAGCAATGAAACTGTTTGAGCTGGTTCAGGGGTTTGATGCCGAAGTGCTGCTGCGCAATGACGAAGGCACCGAGGCGGAGGCCAGCAGCGTGATTGCGCTGCTGATGCTCGACTCCGCCAAAGGTCGTCAGATCGAGATTGAGGTCAGCGGCCCGCAGGAGCAGGAGGCGCTCGACGCCGTGATTGCCCTGTTCAACGCCGGTTTTGACGAAGACTAATGCCGGTCGCGCCGGGTGGCGGCTACGCCTGACCCGGCCTACACCTTAGGCAAATTGTACCTTTCGTGCGCTTAACCCCTGCCAACGTATCCTTAAGATAACCTTAAGCTAGCCGTTTATTTTCCATTTAAGTTGCCTGGCCATACTTGGATTGTTTCCAAAACAATTTCCAAAAAAGCAGGACAACCTATGATTCGCTTATCTCATCTCACCCCGTTGGGCACCGGTCGACACCGCCAATGCTATGCGCATCCGGACAATGCCCAGCGCTGCATTAAGATCATCTACAACTACGAGAGCGGCGGCGATAAAGAGATCAAGCGCGAGCTGAGCTACTATGCCCATCTCTCTCGCCGTTTAACAGACTGGAGCGGGCTGCCGCGCTATTACGGCACGGTCGAAACCGATCTGGGGACGGGATACGTCTACGATATCATCACCGACTTTGACGGCTCCCCGTCAAAGACCCTGACCGAGTATGCCGCCCAGTGCCGTGAAGCAGGCAACAGCAAGGCGCTCTACCCGCTGCTCAGAGCGCTAAAAAGCTACCTGCGCAAAAACCGCATCGTGACCATGAACCTGAAGCCGCAGAACGTGCTTTGCCGCCGCATCAGCGCGGATGAGGTGGTGCCGGTAGTGTGCGACAACATTGGCGAAGGCACGCTGATCCCGCTGGCAACCTGGTCAGGCTGGGCCTGCGCGCGTAAGCAGGCCCGCCTGTGGCAGCGCTTTATCGCTCAGCCCGCGCTTGCCAACGGGCTTAGTGCAGCGAATGCTGGGTCATAAATCCTTCACCGCCCAGCTGGCGCATCTGGCGCATAATCCATGCCTGGCGATTGCGCACGTAGCCCGAAGGGGCACTGGCCTTAAAGCGGATAGGATTGGGCAGCACGGCCGCCAGCAGCGCGGCCTCTGACATCGTCAGGCGGCTGGCAGGCTTGTTAAAGTAGCGCTGGGCTGCCGCCTCGACGCCAAATACTCCCTCGCCAAATTCGGCAACGTTGAGATAAACCGTCAGGATCCGCCGCTTGCTCCACACCGTCTCCATGCCAAGCGTTAATCCGGCCTCCAGCCCCTTACGCAGCCAGCTGCGCCCGTCCCAGAGGAAGAGATTTTTCGCCGTCTGTTGCGACAGGGTGGACGCACCGCGGATCCGGCTGGCGTTACGCTCGTTATGGGAAACCGCTTTCTGAATAGCGTCGACGTCAAAGCCCCAGTGGGACGGGAAGGTCTGATCCTCAGCGGCAATCACCGCCAGCCCCATCCAGGGTGAGATATCATCCATCCCCACCCAGTCAGAGTGGGCAACATAGTTGAAATCGCCGCTCAGCCAGGCCGATATCTGGCGCTCCGCCATCACCGCTGAGAAGGGAACCGGCATAAAGCTGAACAGCAGAATGCCGCCGCCCCAGAGTAGGGACAGCCCCAGCAGGGTACGCAGCAGCAGACGCTTTATTTTTACCTTCAATGAGGCACTGCGTAACGCCATTACGCCAGCACCAGCACGCGGGCGACCAGTTTCTCAATGCCGCTGGCGGCCTCGGCAATATTCTGCGCCACCATATAGGCGGGGGTGGTGACGACCTTGTTCTCTTCATCCACCACGATGTCGTCCACCGGGCAGGTCACATGCTCCGCGCCCATCTCTTCCAGCACGTCGGCAGTGTCGATGTCTGTCCCGATGGTCAGGCGCAGCGGGAAATCAAAAATTTTCGGCAGCATGGCCGGGGCGATACAGATAAAACCCAGCGGTTTACCGGCGGCGTGCATCGCCAGCGCCAGCTGCTTCAGGCCGCTATCCACGCTGCACTCTGCGCCCTGGGCGGCGAAATTGCTGAGGTTCTTTGCCGCACCGAAGCCGCCGGGGACAATCAGGGCGTCCAGCGTGTCGGCAGAGGCCTGGCTTAGCGGCTGGATCGCGCCGCGAGCAATACGCGCTGCTTCAATAAGCACGTTGCGGCTCTCCGCCATCGGATCGCCGGAAAGATGGTTGATCACGTCCGACTGCGGTTTATCCGGTGCAAAACAGACCGCCTCCGCGCCGCTGCGGGCAATCGCTAATAGCGTAATGACGGCCTCATGAATTTCAGTTCCGTCGTTAACGCCGCAGCCGCTGAGTACCACTCCCACTTTTTTCATTTTGCCGATCCTTTCTTGCAACATGCTGACGATTATTAAAAATTTTGATAAGGACGCTATGCTTCACACATTTCATCGATTCATATAACAAATAAGTTAAGATTTGCTATCTTATGTGCGGGCTTGACACTCTTTCCGCCTGTGCCCATTGAATAACCAACCCTAAAAATACCGGCACGGCCACAATTTCCCTGGTGTTGGCGCAGTATTCGCGCACCCCGGTCTATCCGGGGTCATTTTTTGCCCGCCCCGGCGACCCACGCCTTAAGCACCGCAATATCGTCCTGCCAGGCCAGCTTCATCTCCTCAATCCATTCGCCTACGTTGTCCCACCACGCCGGCAGATCGGAAGACTGAATTTGCTTGCCCAGCTGTTGCAGACGACGCAGGCCAATCGAGCCCGCCGCGCCCTTGATCTTATGCCCCTCTTCCGCGATCCCCTTCTGGTCGCGAGCGGTCAGATTGGATTCAAGGATCGCGATATAGCCCGGCATCATCTTCTCAAACATCGCAATGCCGTCGACGATCACCTTCGGACCAATAATTTCCAGGTACTGCTCCAGCATCGGAATATCTAACAGCGTCTGTGCCTTATCGTTATCGACAGCGTCCACCGTACTCTCCTCCTCATCTTCACAGGTATCCCAAAACTTCTTGATCATCGCGGTCAGCGCCGGTACAGCCAGCGGCTTGCTCAGAACATCGTCCATTCCCGCATCCAGATACTCTTTTTTATCTTTCAAGACGTTGGCGGTCAAGGCTACCAGCGGCGGCAGATCCTCCCGGGCGTAGTTCTGGGTCAGCTGACGAGAGATGTCCAGCCCGGTCATGTCCGGAAGCTGAATATCCAGCAGCAGCAGATCGTATTCGCCTGGGGTAAACATCGCCAGCGCCTCTGTTCCGGTCATGGCAACGTCAACGCTGCATCCCAGCTTCTCCAGCACCGATCGCGCCACGATCACGTTCAGTTCGATATCCTCTACCAGCAGCACGTTCAGGGCCGGGAGCGGCATCTCATCATCCGCGAACCCGTCCTCGACTTCCTCTGCGACGGCAGGGGCGTGCACCGTCAGCACAAAGCGCGAACCTTTGCCCAGCTCGCTGGTGACGGTAATATCGCCGCCCATGCTTTTCGCCAGCCGCCGCGAGACCGCAAGACCAATCCCCGTGCCGGTGGCCGGCTTGCCGCCGTGCTTGTCTTTAACCTGGTAGTACATGGCAAAAATTTTATCCTGCTCCACCGGCGGGATGCCGATACCGGAGTCCTCAACCTCGAAGCGCAGCATCTCGTTATCGTCATAGCGAATGCGCACCGTCACCTGGCCCTGCTGGGTGAACTTCACCGCGTTGCTGATGAGGTTCCACAGGATCTGCCGCAGGCGGGTGCCGTCGGTAATGACCTTATGCGGCAGGGGCAGCGTCGGCTCGACAACAAAGCTCAGCCCCTTCTGCTGCGCCTGCAGTCCAGAGAGGGTTTCAAGATCGGCCCGGAAGCTGGTGAAGTCTACCGGCTGGTTGTCCAGCTGCACCTTGTGGCGCTCCATCTTATCCATGTCGATAATATCGTTGAAGATATTTCCCAGCGTGACCGCAGAGACGTGGATGGTCTTGAGGTACTTCTCCTGCTCGTCGCTCAGCTCGGTATCGAGCAGAATACGGCTCAGGCCAACGATGCCGTTAAGCGGCGTACGCAGCTCGTGGCTGATGGTGGAGATAAAGGTGGTCTTGTCCCGGCTGGCGCGCTCCAGCGCGTCCTGGTAACGCTTGCGCTCGGTAATATCGCGGCCAAAGCCCATCAGCCCGTGGCGTTTACCCACCCGGTCGTAGTAGGGAACCTTGCGGATCTCAAAGCAGGCTTTGCGCCCGTCCGGGTACTCCAGCCACTGCTCATAGGTCAGGGAGACGTTGTGACGGAACACTTTCTCATCAGTTTCGTTAACCTTTTCCGCCGCCTCCGGCGAGTAGACGTCGTCCGGCTTCAGGTTAACCAGCTGCTTCTCGCTTTTACCGGTCAACAGCTCCATCGCCCGGTTGCAGCCAGAGAACTCTTTATCTTCGTTGCGGTAGAAAACCAGATCTGGCGAGGCATCGAGAAACGAGCGCAGGAATGAGGACTGCTGCTCCAGCTGGATCTGCGTCTGTTCGCGCTCTTTCATCTCAATTTTCAGCTGCTCAAAGGTGGCCTGGCGCTCGGCCTCGGCGATAGCGCGATCGTTGAGTACCTTGTTGAGCGTGGAGATATTATCTTTCAGCTGAACGTTGAGCTTGAGATCGCGCTCGCGCATCTCCTCCAGCTTTTCCACCAGCCTGGATAGCCGCTGGCGGGACTCCTCTAGCTGCTCAACCACCACCGACAGAAAGTAGACTGCCCAGGGGGTGATCAGTAATCCGAAGAAGATCGAGCGGATCACATCGATACTTTCAACCCGGCCATGCAGCACCATGGTCACGGCCATCTGGACAACAATCGCCAACACTACCAGCGCCAGGGCTAGCAGCATGGAGAAGCGCACCAGGCCAAGCTTCATCATCAGATCGACATAGTACTGTGCGAGTAATCGGATTTGCTTCATTAACGAGTTCCTTCACCACAACGTCGCACAATAATACTCAATTCTGAGCAAAGCGTTGAAGGTTGTGCAAAAAAGTGTGGGATGTCAGGTGGCGCTTCGCTTACCTGACCTACAAAGAAACTGCCAACTTAAGCCAGCCAAGGTCGTCCCAACGCGGATCCTTGCGCTCCATGGACGTTGAGGTACTTATCCAGCTCGACCATGCCGGTCCAGCGGTTCTCGCACCACAGCGGCGCGAGCAGGGTCGGACGGCGGGCGCTGGCGGAGATGCGGTGGTAGATCACCTCCGGCGGCGTATGGCGGATCATCTCCCCGGCGGCATGGGTATAGGCATCCAGCTCGATACCGGCCAATCGCCCGGCCTGCCAGGCCTTAGCCATCGTACTGCCGGTGACAATATGCAGCGGATGCAGCTTGATACCGTCAACGCCGGTCTCTACGACTCGCTGTAGGGTGGCAAGGCACTCCGTCTCCCCTTCCCCCGGCAGGCCAACAATCAGGTGGCTGCATACCTTCAGCCCACGCTGGCGGGCCAGCCGGGTAGTGCGCCGGTAGCAGGCGAAGTCGTGGCCACGGTTGATGCGGTGCAGGGTTTTATCGTGGGCCGTTTGCAGGCCCAGCTCCAGCCAGACCTCATAGCCCTGCTGCTGGTATTCGCTGAGCAGATCCAGCACCGCTTCCGGGACGCAGTCCGGGCGCGTTCCGACGCACAGCCCGACTATATTGGCCTGGCTCACCGCCTGGTGGTACATCGCCCGCAGCACCTGAACTTCGGCCCAGGTGCTGGTATAGGCCTGGAAATAGGCCAGGTAGCGCCGGGCGCGGTTAACCCGCGTTTCCTGGTAAGCCAGCTGCTCGGCAATAGAGTTGGCCTGCTGGGCCTCATCGGCAAAGGAGGCAACGTTACAGAAGGTGCAGCCCCCGCGGCCAAGGGTGCCATCGCGGTTCGGGCAGCTAAAGCCGCCGTGCAGGGAGAGCTTATGCACTTTTTCACCGTAGCGGCGGGCAAGATCGCCCCCAAACATATTGACTAATTTTTGTAACTGCATAATCTGAAAGGCCGCCCTCAAAAAAGGGCCAAGCCTGCCACTTTTAGCCTCCGTCGGCGATGACCTGGATCAATCGTCATAGCGGCGCTATTTTCTTTGCATAACCAAGCAAAATTACCGCTATTTCATTCATCGCCGTATTGATTACTTTTCCTTATATTGCCAGCCTGTTTTTCGACAATTTTTGCGCAAGCGTAAAACAGTGTCTTTATGCGGGTTACTCCGTGCAACCAGCGAAAAATAGCGCATTAAGGTAAAAAAACAGCGTATACCGGTAACAATAGCGCTTTCTTATAGTGAGAGAGATCACACTCTGTCCCTGCCTGCCATAGCTGTAACCTGGCTGTAAAATAGCTAAATATCCATTATTATCAGTTAATTAACCCTGTATTAGCACATTTTTGTATAAATAAGATTGTGATTTGACCTGTGTGTCGATTCCCGATAAGTTGGATATCCGCTGGAAGCTTTCTGGGTGAGCAGTCTGCTCACCATATTTATGCAGTAATTTAGATTCCCTCTGAAGCAAGTCCTCAACACTTGTTTGACCTAAGCGAAAAGGATGATAGAGGGCGACATGCGAGGCCTATAGGCTCCGTCGCCACGCCCTTTCTGCGCCTGTGCGCCACGGTCATGAGAGAGTCACGTAGAGCCTGGGGAGGTTCACTGATATGTTGTACGATAAATCTCTCGAGAGAGATAACTGTGGTTTCGGCCTGATCGCCCACATAGAAGGCGAACCTAGCCACAAGGTAGTGCGTACCGCTATTCACGCACTGGCCCGAATGCAGCACCGCGGTGCGATCCTTGCCGATGGTAAAACCGGCGACGGTTGCGGCCTGCTGCTACAAAAACCTGACCGTTTCTTCCGCCTGGTTGCCGAAGAGCGCGGCTGGCGCTTAGCCAAAAATTACGCCGTCGGCATGCTGTTCCTGAACCAGGACGTTGAGAAGGCCGCCGCTGCGCGCCGCATCGTCGAAGAAGAACTTCAGCAAGAGACCCTGTCTATCGTGGGCTGGCGCGATGTGCCAACCAACGAAGGGGTGCTCGGTGAAATCGCCCTCTCCTCGCTGCCACGTATTGAGCAAATCTTTGTCAACGCCCCTGCGGGCTGGCGTCCACGCGATATGGAGCGCCGCCTGTTTATCGCGCGCCGCCGTATCGAAAAACGTCTCCAGGAGGATAAAGAGTTCTACGTCTGTAGCCTCTCTAACCTGGTCAACATCTATAAAGGTCTCTGTATGCCGGCGGATCTGCCGCGCTTCTACCTGGACCTCGCGGATCTGCGTCTGGAGTCGGCCATCTGCCTGTTCCACCAGCGCTTCTCCACCAACACCGTACCGCGCTGGCCGCTGGCCCAGCCGTTCCGCTACCTGGCCCATAACGGTGAGATCAACACCATCACCGGTAACCGCCAGTGGGCACGCGCCCGTACCTATAAATTCAAGACGCCGCTGATCCCGGATCTGCACGACGCCGCACCGTTCGTCAACGAAACTGGCTCCGACTCCAGCTCGCTGGATAACATGCTGGAACTGCTGCTGGCGGGCGGGATGGACATCGTCCGTGCCATGCGCCTGCTGGTGCCGCCAGCCTGGCAGAACAACCCGGATATGGATCCAGAGCTGCGCGCCTTCTTTGACTTTAACTCCATGCACATGGAGCCGTGGGATGGCCCGGCGGGCATCGTGATGTCCGACGGTCGCTTTGCCGCCTGTAACCTGGACCGTAACGGTCTGCGCCCGGCGCGCTACGTCATCACCAAAGACAAGCTGATCACCTGCGCCTCAGAAGTGGGGATCTGGGACTACCAGCCCGACGAAGTGGTGGAAAAAGGCCGTGTGGGTCCGGGCGAGCTGATGGTGATCGACACCCGCGGCGGCCGTATCCTGCACTCCCGCGAAACCGATGACGATCTGAAGAGCCGCCACCCCTATAAAGAGTGGATGGAGAAAAACGTACGCCGTCTGGTGCCGTTTGAAGATCTGCCGGATGATGCGGTGGGCAGCCGTGAGATGGATGACGACCTGCTCGCCAGCTTCCAGAAACAGTTTAACTACAGCGCCGAAGAGCTGGATTCCGTGGTCCGCGTGCTGGGCGAAAACGGCCAAGAGGCGGTCGGCTCAATGGGTGACGATACCCCGTTTGCCGTGCTCTCCAGCCAGCCGCGCATCATTTATGACTACTTCCGCCAGCAGTTTGCGCAGGTCACTAACCCACCAATCGATCCGCTGCGGGAAGCACACGTGATGTCGCTGGCCACCAGCATCGGTCGGGAGATGAACGTCTTCTGTGAAGCCGAGGGCCAGGCGCATCGCCTGACCTTTAAGTCACCGATCCTGCTCTACTCCGACTTTAAACAGCTGACCACCCTGTCGGAGCACCACTACCGCGCCGACACGCTGGATATCACCTTTGACGTCAACACCGCATCGCTGGCAGACACGGTGAGCGCGCTGTGTGATAAAGCAGAACAGATGGTGCGCGACGGTACGGTGCTGCTGGTGCTCTCTGACCGTAACATTGCCAAAGATCGCCTGCCGGTTCCGGCCCCGATGGCGGTAGGTGCTATCCAGACCCGCCTCGTGGAGAAGAGCCTGCGCTGCGACGCCAACATCATCGTTGAAACCGCCAGCGCCCGCGATCCGCACCACTTCGCCGTACTGCTGGGCTTCGGCGCGACGGCTATCTATCCATACCTCGCCTATGAAACCCTGGCGAAGCTGGTGGATACGCACGCCATCGATAAGAACTACCGTAACGTGATGCTGAACTACCGTAACGGCATCAACAAAGGCCTCTACAAGATCATGTCCAAAATGGGCATCTCGACCGTGGCCTCCTACCGCTGCTCGAAGCTGTTTGAAGCGGTCGGCCTGCATGATGAAGTCGCCAATCTCTGCTTCCAGGGCGTGATCAGCCGCATCGGCGGCGCGGGCTTTGCTGACTTCCAGCAGGATCTGCTGAACCTGTCGAAGCGTGCCTGGCTGGCGCGTAAGCCGCTTGAACAGGGCGGCCTGCTGAAGTACGTGCACGGCGGTGAATACCACGCCTATAACCCGGACGTGGTGCGCACCCTGCAGCAGGCGGTACAGAGCGGCGAGTACAGCGACTATCAGCAGTACGCTAAGCTGGTCAACGAACGTCCGGCGGCTACCCTGCGCGATCTGCTGCACATCAATCCGCCTGCGGACGCGGTCAGCATTGACGACGTGGAGCCCGCCAGCGAGCTGTTTAAACGCTTCGATACCGCAGCGATGTCTATCGGCGCGCTGAGCCCAGAGGCGCACGAGGCGCTGGCTGAAGCGATGAACAGCATCGGCGGCAACTCGAACTCCGGCGAAGGCGGAGAAGATCCGGCGCGCTACGGCACCAACAAAGTGTCGCGAATCAAACAGGTTGCCTCTGGCCGCTTCGGCGTGACCCCGGCCTACCTGGTGAACGCGGACGTGATCCAGATTAAAGTGGCCCAGGGCGCGAAGCCTGGGGAAGGCGGCCAGCTGCCGGGGGACAAAGTGACCCCGTACATTGCGAAGCTGCGCTACTCGGTGCCGGGCGTGACGCTGATCTCCCCGCCGCCGCACCACGATATCTACTCCATCGAGGATCTGGCCCAGCTGATCTTTGACCTCAAGCAGGTCAATCCGAAGGCGATGATCTCCGTGAAGCTGGTCTCCGAGCCGGGCGTAGGCACCATCGCCACCGGCGTGGCAAAAGCCTATGCGGATCTGATCACCATTGCTGGCTACGACGGCGGCACCGGCGCAAGCCCGCTCTCCTCAGTGAAATACGCGGGCTGCCCGTGGGAGCTGGGGCTGGTTGAAACCCAGCAGGCGCTGGTGGCGAACGGTCTGCGTCACAAGATCCGCCTGCAGGTGGACGGCGGCCTGAAAACCGGCGTGGACATCATCAAAGCGGCGATTCTGGGTGCAGAGAGCTTTGGCTTCGGCACCGGCCCGATGGTGGCGCTGGGCTGTAAATACCTGCGTATTTGCCACCTGAACAACTGCGCAACGGGCGTTGCAACCCAGGATGAGAAGCTGCGTAAGAACCACTATCACGGCCTGCCGTTCAAAGTGACTAACTACTTTGAATTTATCGCCCGTGAGACCCGGGAGCTGATGGCGCAGCTGGGCGTAACCCGCCTGGTAGATCTGATTGGTCGTACCGATCTGCTCACCGCGCTGGAAGGCTTCACCGCCAAACAGCAGAAGCTGGATCTGTCTAAGCTGCTGGAGACCGCCGAGCCGCACCCAGGCAAAGCGCTCCACTGCACCGAGCATAACCCGCCGTTTGATAACGGAGTGCTCAACGCCCAGCTGCTGAACCAGGCTAAGCCGTTTGTTGACGAGCGCCAGAGCAAAACCTTCTGGTTTGATATTCGCAACACCGACCGTTCGGTAGGCGCATCGCTCTCCGGCTACATTGCCCAGACGCATGGCGATCAGGGCCTGGCGTCGGATCCGATCAAAGCCCACTTCAGCGGCACCGCAGGCCAGAGCTTCGGCGTGTGGAACGCCGGTGGCGTTGAGCTGTACCTGACCGGGGATGCCAACGACTACGTCGGTAAAGGCATGGCGGGCGGTCTGCTGGCGGTGCGTCCGCCGGTTGGCTCGGCCTTCCGTAGCCACGAGGCGAGCATTATCGGTAACACCTGCCTGTACGGCGCGACCGGGGGTCGTCTGTACGCCGCAGGCCGCGCGGGCGAACGTTTTGGAGTACGTAACTCCGGGGCGATTACCGTAGTGGAAGGTATTGGCGACAACGGCTGTGAGTACATGACCGGCGGCATCGTCTGTATTCTCGGCAAGACCGGCGTTAACTTTGGTGCGGGTATGACCGGCGGCTTCGCCTACGTGCTGGATGAAGACGGCGAGTTCCGCAAACGCGTGAACCCGGAGCTGGTGGAAGTGCTGAGCGTCGACGACCTCGCGATCCATGAAGAGCACCTGCGCGGCCTGATCACCGAGCATGTGCAGCATACGGGCTCCTCGCGTGGAGAAGAGATTCTGGCGCACTGGCCGACCTTTGCCGCGAAATTTGCGCTGGTTAAGCCGAAGTCCAGCGATGTTAAAGCCCTGTTGGGTCACCGTAGTCGCAGCGCCGCAGAGTTGCGCGTGCAGGCGCAGTAAGAGGTAGCAATGAGCCAGAACGTATACCAGTTTATCGACTTACAGCGCGTGGATCCGCCTAAGAAAGCGCTGAAGATCCGTAAGATCGAATTTGTTGAGATTTATGAGCCGTTTTCAGAAGGCCAGGCCAAGGCGCAGGCAGACCGCTGCCTCTCCTGCGGCAACCCGTACTGTGAATGGAAATGCCCGGTACATAACTACATCCCGAACTGGCTGAAGCTGGCCAACGAGGGGCGTATTTTTGAAGCCGCCGAGCTGTCGCACCAGACTAACACCCTGCCGGAAGTGTGCGGCCGGGTCTGTCCGCAGGACCGCCTTTGCGAAGGCTCCTGCACCCTGAACGACGAGTTCGGTGCGGTGACCATCGGCAACATCGAGCGCTATATCAACGATAAGGCGTTTGAGATGGGCTGGCGTCCGGACCTGACCGGCGTGAAGCAGACCGATAAGCGCGTCGCCATCATCGGCGCGGGCCCGGCAGGTCTGGCGTGCGCCGACGTGCTGACCCGCAACGGCGTGAAGGCGGTGGTATTCGATCGCCATCCAGAGATCGGCGGCCTGCTGACCTTTGGTATTCCGGCCTTTAAGCTGGAGAAAGAGGTGATGACCCGCCGTCGGGAGATTTTCACCGGCATGGGTATTGAGTTCAAACTCAACGTCGAAGTGGGCCGCGACGTGCAGCTCGACGATCTGCTGAAGGATTACGATGCGGTATTCCTCGGCGTGGGCACCTATCAGTCCATGCGCGGCGGTCTGGAGAACGAAGACGCCTCCGGCGTATTTGATGCCCTGCCGTTCCTGATCGCTAATACCAAGCAGATCATGGGCTTCGGTGAGACCGCGGATGAACCTTTCGTCAGCATGGAAGGCAAGCGCGTGGTGGTGCTGGGCGGGGGTGATACCGCGATGGACTGCGTACGGACCTCTATCCGCCAGGGCGCAACGCATGTGATCTGTGCCTATCGCCGCGATGAAGAGAACATGCCAGGCTCCCGCCGCGAAGTGAAAAACGCGCGTGAAGAGGGGGTGGAGTTCCAGTTCAACGTCCAGCCGCTGGGTGTGGAAGTCAACGCTAACGGCAAGGTGAGCGGCGTGAAGATGGTACGCACCGAGATGGGCGCGCCGGATGCACACGGTCGCCGCCGGGCTGAGATCGTCGCAGGCTCTGAGCACGTGGTTCCGGCCGATGCGGTGGTGATGGCGTTTGGTTTCCGTCCGCACAGCATGTCCTGGCTGGCACAGCACAGCGTTGAGCTGGATTCCCAGGGCCGCATCATCGCCCCGGAAGGCAACGAAAACGCCTTCCAGACCAGCAACCCGAAAATCTTCGCCGGGGGTGACATCGTGCGTGGTTCGGACCTGGTCGTAACAGCGATTGCCGAAGGGCGTAAAGCCGCCGACGGTATTATGAATTACCTCGAAGTGTAATCATCCGCCCCTTTATCTCGCCGGATAAATAATAATGCCAGTCAGTTAACGCTGACTGGCATTTCGTTATGGAAAGTGCGGTAAGGATATGCAGGCCCGCGATGCTTTCCGTTCACCTCATGGATTGTGCCTCTCTGGAAAACTTGCACACGTGAACGTGCCAGGGTGGCTCGCCGCCACCACCCTGGCGACCCGGGCTCCCGGCAGGGAAAATCGCCGCTACGCGGATTGCTCGCCCCATCCCTGGGGCTCACCCCTTCGGGGCCAGCGCAAGCGCTGTCCAAAATTGCTCCCGGCAATTTTGTCCTCGGCTTATCCCTTCCGGCTTCCGGGTCGGGCGTGAGGCAACGTCCCTGTAAGGCCACGCCCTCAGCCCGCATCCATGCGGGCTGCCCCGGCCAGAAGTGAACGCCTCGGCGATTTTCAGCCGGACCCAACACCTCGCTTCAATACCGAGCCTACAGCGATTTCTTTGTTGCTGTGGAGTACGGTCTCACAGCGAGGGGGTTGAGTCCCCGCTGAAACCGGCGAACCGGAGACCGGATGACAAGGACTGGACGCCAGGGAGGGCGGCCAGAGGCGAAACGAGACACGATGTCGAGTCGAGCCGGCCGTCGGTCAGCCGGGCGGGAGGTGAGCGCAGTGCGCAGCACCGGTTTCCCTGCGGGGCCGCGGGGATCGATAAGGGGGTCGCGGTGGCCCCCTTATCCCGTTCACGTGTGACGTGCGTTACAGGTTCTACCCTGCATAAGGTGAACGGAACACATGTGCTTGAGCCACATATTTCTTTTATCTGTCCAGCGTTGCTAACAAAGGGGGATTTTTTACTTCCCGCGCGGCGTTTTGTATATCTCTCCTGTCAGATAATCCGGCCAGTTCTTTTCAAAGTAGAGCGCGGTAAGATCCCCACACGGCCGCAGTGGCCTGGCCTCAACGCTGAACGTCCCGCTTTGCCAGCGGACATGCAGCTGCTGTGCCTTATGCTCCGGTTTCTCAGAGAGGAAACGAAAGCGCGTCAGCGGCCCTTCCCGGGTTTGCGGTATCGCATCGCCCTGCGAGGAGCAGATCATCCGTGCGCCCCGACTTCCTCCGCCCTCGGCCACATAGGTGTGCAGCGCGGTGAGGATCGCCTCTGAAGCCAGCGCCATCTGCCGCCACTGGAAGCTAAACGCGGTCCGGTTTGGATGGGTAATGGCGATCCCCGAAGCGGCAATACGCTGGTTGAGCTGCCGCGCCGCCTCGCGCGCCTCGTTGACGCTGTCCGCCTCACAGATAAACCCGGCGCGATCGCTCATCCGCTGCTGGATCTCCGCCCGGACCTGCTCGATCTCCAGCGCCTCTGGGTTGGCGCTGTCCCGCTGGATCTGAGCAATTACGCTCGCCAGCTCCGCCTCGCCCTGCGGCTCGCCTGCTGCACGCGCCGCTGCGGCGATATGCTTGGCGCAGCGCAGACCAAACACCTGTCCCGCGTTTAGCGCTGCGCCGCCGGGACGCGTTACCCCATGGGTACCCGCCGCTTCACCCACCGCGTAGCACCCCTCCAGCGACGTGTGTCCCCAGATATCTACCGCGATACCGCCGTTCATATGCTGGTGGTTAACGTTGAAGGCCAGCGGCTGCTGGGTCAGGTCATGGCCGTGATGCTTGTAGAGCTCAATGGCCAGCGGGTTCATGTGCCGCAGGCGATCGATGGGCTGCTCCAGGCAGGCGTCGTTGTTGCGCAGGTACTGGTAAACATCGTCATCCAAATTGCGCACCGAAAACGGTTCGTCTCCCGGCACCGGCAGCGGGTTGCGATTGAAATCCATGTAGATGGCCCGCCCGGCCTGCGACTCGTTGTAGATCGCCAGGTCCACCAGGCTGGAGCCAAAATCGAGCGTCCGGGTGGCGTGGATCGGCCACTGGTAGCCCTTGCGAAAGATATTGGAGGCCAGCTCGCGGGTGGTGCGGTAGTAGCGAGCCAGAAAGTTGTGCTCCTGCCCCTCGGCGTCAAGAGAGTAGATATAGGGCATGCTCTGCACGTAGGTACCCGAGAGGTTCCACGGGAACTCATCCCGCCGCGTGCCGATGCCAAACTGGTGTTCGGTGAGGTTCACCGTATCAATCCCCGCCTCCAACGCCAATCCGAGCGCACCAAAGCAGCGTTTAGGATAGACGCTATCGCGGAACAGCTCGCCCGGCCCGCCGGAGGCGAGCACCACCGCCGGGCTGCGCAGCAGACAGAGTCCCCACGGGTTTTCTGCCGTCTTTGCGCCTTTAACGACGGCGATCGCCCCGCTAACCCGCCGCGCCTCCCCTTCCCCCGCCGTCAGGAGGCGGATGACCGTCGCGTGATCGAGAAAAGGAACCCCCACCAGCGCGGCCTCTTCCGCCAGCACCTTGACCATCAGGCGTGAGGTGCGCGGCCCGCAGCTGGTCGCCCTACCGACCTCATCGTGATCGGTCTGATAGCGCAGTACCGCTCCGTAGCGATCCTCCGGCAGCGGCAGGCCCATGCTTTTCAGGCCGATAAACGCCTCAACGGAGCCGACCGCCTCAACGTAGGCGGTGTCGCCGTCCATTGCGCCCCCGGCCCCCAGTGCCCCGGCCAGACGGGTGAAGTCATCCCCGCGGAAGCTGGTGGAGGCCGTATGCAGAGTTTGTTTATCGGAGCCGGAACAGGCGGAGGTCCCCCAGAACAGCGTCTGGGTCGCCACCAGCACGTTAAGACGCCGACGCTTCAGCTCAACGGCGGCGCGTAACCCCGCCGCGCCGCTGCCGATCACCAGCGCTTCGCTGTCATAGACCGGAATGTGATACTCGCCGAGGGTCAGCATCTGCTGCGGCTGCGCCTCGGCAACGTGATGGGGCATGGCAACGTTGGTCAGGCTCTCCAGAATGGCCTGCGGAATCGCTGTTGGCATGGTTGACCTCTACTGTTTACTCGTTGAAATATCCGATGCCAGCCCGGCAACCCGCCGCTGCGTCACGGGCTGGGTGCTTTTGCGCACGCCCAGCAGCAGCACGCTGCTAACCAGCATGACGCAAGCGGCAAAGAACCATACCGTGCTCATGGAGTAGCGATCGGCGAAGTAGCCTGCCAGCACCGGCGAAATCCCTCCGGCGGTCATGCCGATGTTCATCACCAGCCCGATGGCCGCACCGCGCAGCTGCGGCGGCACCAGCTCGGCGGTGAAGGAGAGCACCATCGGCGTAATGGGGTAGCCCAGCAGGCCGAGGAACAGCACGAGGATCACCACGGCAAACACCGGCAGATCCATCACCATCGCCGCCATCAGCAGGCTGCTTACCAGCGTGACGCCAATCAACACCTTGCGTTTGCGGCTAAAGTCTCCGCCGTCGCAGAAGCGGCCCAGCAGGAATCCACCCAGCGCGCCGGTCAGCCCCAGCAGGCTGGCAATCGTACCCGCCATGCCGATGGAGAGCTGCTTCATGTTCATCAAGAAGGTCGGCGCCCACAGCAGAACAATCCACCACCCGCTCAGCAGCAGGAAGTAGTAGAAGGCGATCAGCATCACCGCTCTGTTGCGGAACAGCTGGCCCAACGGCACCTTCTCTTTCACCGTAACGGCAGCCGCTGCCTTTTTCGGCTCGGATTTGACCAGCACCGCGTAAGCCAGTGCCACCAGGATCCCCAGCGCGCCCGCGACGTAGAAGACCACCCGCCAGCCGTATAGCGGCCCGAGCATCGCTCCCAGCCAGGTGCCGAAGAAACCGCCGATGGGGTAGCCCATCCAGTAGAGCGACATCACGGTGGTGCGCTGCTTCTCGGTGGTGACGTTGGCCACCTCCAGCGAGGCCGCGGGCCAGAAGACCCCCTCGCCGATGCCAGTCATGACCCGGTAGAAGATCAGTGAGGTCATGCTCCCGGCGATACCGGTGAGCATGGTGGCCACGGAGAACATCATCAGCCCCAAAATGAGCACCGGTTTACCGCTGAGCTTGTCGGCGATAATGCCGGAGAGAAAGAGGAAGCCAATAAAGCCGTAAAAGAACGAACTGAGCAGGATGCCGGACTGACCTTTTTCAAGGCCGAAGTCTTTGGCGATTAGCCCAATTGCCGATGAGACGGTCATGCGATCCACGGAGTACATCATGTACCCCAGGCCGCACAGCACCGATACCAACACCATCTTTTTTGTATCTGTCTGCATAATTCCCTCGACTAACCTGATAAGAGTGACGAGAAACCAGATACCGCTAAAATCTGACTAACAGTGACTTTGATGGCGGGCCTTGCACATCTCCAGAACCGAATCCGGATCGCGCTGCCACCAGTTGTGCTCAGAGAAAATTTCTACCTCGTGCGCCCCCTCGTAGCCCAATGCCTCAACGGCCTGGCGCGCGGCGCGGATATCGATCACGCCATCGCCCATCATGCCGCGATCGAGGAGCAGGTCCCGGGTGGGCACCAGCCAATCGCAGATATGGAACCCCAAGATACGTTTACGCCCGGCGCGCTCAAGCTGGGCGAAGAGTTTGGGATCCCACCAGGTGTGATAGAGATCGACAGCGATCCCTAAGCCGTTATCGCCTAGCTCGTCGCAGAGATCGTTCGCCTGCTCAAGGGTGTTAATGCAGGCACGATCCGCGGCGTACATTGGGTGCAGCGGCTCGATTGCCAGCGGCATACCCGCCGTGCGGGCGTACTCCAGCAGACGACCAAGCCCATCGCGCACCTGGCTGCGTGCCCCGGCGATATCTTTTGACTCTCCCGGCAGGCCGCCGACGACCAGTACCAGACAGGCTGCGTTCAGGGCCAGCGCTTCATCCACCGCCCGACGGTTATCGTCATCGGCAGCCCGCCGGGCCGCCTCGTCGATACCGGGGAACATGCCGCCGCGACAGTAGCCGCTGACCGCCAGTTCGTTGCTGCGGATCAGCTGGGCGGTCTTTTGCAGGCCCAGCGCCTGCACCTGATCGCGCCAGGGCGAGATCCCCCGGATCTGATGGCGGGCGCAGCCCTCAATAATTTGGTCTAGCGTCCACTGCTTACGCACCGTGGCGGTGTTGAGCGATAAACGTTGTGCATCAGGCTTTTGCATCATGGCTCCTTAACGTAACAGGGACGGAACATCGAGCCAGCGGCGCTCTTTCCAGCTTTGCAGGGCCAGCTCCACCAGCTGTACCCCTTTTGCCCCTTCCAGCAGGTTCCAACGGAATTCACCCTCGCCGTGAACGTGACGTAAGAACAGCTCCCACTGCACCTTGAAGGCGTTGTCATAGGTCGTGGTGTCCGGCACCGGCACCCAGTCATTAAAGAAGTTATGGGTTTGGCGTACGTCCGGGTTCCACACCGGCTTCGGCGTATTAACCCGGGACTGGGTGAGGCAGTCGGTGAGGCCCGCAACCGCCGAGCCGTTAACGCCGTCGACCTGGAAGGTCACCAGATCGTCGCGGCGCACGCGCACGCACCAGGAGCTGTTGATCTGTACGATGGTGCCGTTATGCAGCTCGAAAGTGGCGTAGGCGGCATCGTCGGCTGTCGCCTGGTAGGCATTGCCCTGCTCGTCGAAGCGCTCAGGAATATGGGTCGCACCCAGGCAGCTAAGGCTTTTGATCTCGCCGAACAGGTTGTCGATCACGTAGCGCCAGTGGCAGATCATATCGAGAATAATGCCGCCGCCGTCTTCGGCGCGGTAGTTCCAGGACGGACGCTGGGTGGGCTGCAGATCCCCTTCAAAGACCCAGTAGCCAAACTCGCCGCGCACCGAGAGCACCTTGCCGAAGAAACCAGACTGGTTGAGCATCTGTAGCTTTTGCAGCCCCGGCAGCCAGAGCTTATCCTGCACGACCCCGTGGCAGACGCCGTGCTGCTCGGCAAAGTAGTAAAGCTCCATCGCCTCGTCGAGGCTGACCGCCACCGGTTTTTCACTGTAGATATGCTTGCCCGCCGCGATGGCCTTTTTCAGCAGCGCCGGGCGCGCCTGGGTGGTGGCGGCATCGAAAAAAATGGTGTCGTTCGGGTTGGCCAGCGCCGCATCGAGATCGGTTCCCCAGCGGCTGATGCCGTAGCGTTTCGCCAGCGCCGCGATCTTCTCTTCATTACGGCCAATGAGGATCGGATCCGGAATCAAACGATCGCCGTTTGCCAGTTCAACGCCGCCTTGATCGCGGATCGCCACGATCGAACGGATCAGATGCTGATTTTTCCCCATCCGCCCGGTTACGCCATGCATAATGATGCCAACAGATTGAGTCGCCATGTCTTTTCCTCAGAGGTTAAAAGTGGGATTTCGTCAGGCCGCCGTCGATATCGATAATCTGGCCGACGGTAAAGGGAAGCTGACCGCAGGCCAGCGCGTTGACCGTGGTGGCGATATCTTTCGGCTGCCCCCAGCGCTTCATTGGCACCAGTCCGCCGCTAATCAGCTGGTCATATTTCGGTTTCACGGCGCTGGTCATATCGGTTTCGATAATGCCCGGGCGGATCTCGTAGACGCCGATCCCCTCCTCGGCCAGACGCAGCGCGAAGAGTTGAGTGACCATGCTGGCCGCCGCTTTTGAGACGCAGTATTCGCCCCGGGAGAGTGAGAGGCTGTAGGCGCTACAGGAGGTGATATTGATAATCGAGCGGTGATGGGCATTCACCTCTCCCTGCTGGAGCATGATCCGCGCAGCATGCTGGCAGAAGAAGAACATCGCGCGGGTGTTAACGTCCTGGCAGTAGTCATAGTTTTCCGCCGTCACCTCCAGCAGGTCGCCACGCTGTTTTGCTGCGGTTCCCGCGTTGTTAACCACGCAGTCCAGCCGTCCCCACTTCGCCATCACCCGATCGAGCATCTGCTGCTGGAGCGCAAGATCGGCGACGTCCCCTGGCACCGCAAGTGCTTCAATGTCAAACTGTTGCAGTTCAGCCACCATGCTCTGCTGGCGTACACGGCCCTCTTCGCTATCGCGCCCGTTAATAGCAACGTTAAATCCCTGCTGCGCCAGCGCTAGCGCGCAGGATTTTCCTATGCCGCGCGTGGATCCTGTGACCAGGGCGACCGGGCGTTGTGAATGGCTCATAGACGACTCCCAAAGGCTGAATAGTAGATTTCAACTAGATGGTTGATAACCGTTAAGCAGTATAGGAAGTGAGCAAAAAGAAAATAATGATCGACTTCTCAAAATCAACTAATTAGTTGATAATTAACTATCAGCCGGTAACGCGATGATTTTAATGGAGAAATAATGAATGATATCAAGGGGAAGCGTAGACACGATCCAGAGTTGACCCGTGGGATGATCCTTGAAGCGGCGAAGAAAGAGTTTGCTGAGAAGGGGTTTGACGGGGCAAGGGTTGACCAGATTGCTGCCGTGGCGCAGGTAAATAAGCAGATGCTTTATTACTATTTCGATAATAAAGACACGCTGTTCACCCACGTGCTGCAGGCGGCGTATCAGGATATTCGCGCCAAAGAAGCGGCCCTGAAGCTGGATCATCTGAGCGGCCGGGATGCCATCCTGGCGCTAGTGGATTTTACCTGGCACTACTATCTGGCGAACCCGGAATTTATTCGTCTGCTGAATAGTGAGAACCAGCTAAAAGGACGCCACCTTAAAGAGCTGGATAGCATCGTGCCGATTAACCGTAGCTGGATAACCATCACCCAACAGATCCTCGATCGTGGTGAGCAGGACGGCTCGATTCGCCCTGGCATTGACGCGATGCAGCTCAATATCAGCATCTCCGCGCTGGGCTTTTTCTATTTGATTAATCAGTCAACGCTGTCGATCCTCTACCAGCAGGATCTCAAGCAGCCCGCCGCTCTCGACGCCCGGCTGGCGGCGATGCGGGAGACCATTGCCTGTTGGCTGGCCCCGTAATGAGGTAAGCAGGCAAAAAAACAGGCCCCGAGGGGCCTGTGAGATTATTTCACGACGCGCAGCGCCGGACGGCCACCGCGCGGCGGTGGATCGTTATCGGGCTCGTTGTCATCGTCAACATGATCGGGCTTGTCGCCGTCGATCACCGACATCACGGTTTCGCTTTCAGCCGTTGCCGTTTCGTCATCATCGTTGACGGTAACCGCTTCGCCATCGTAGGCCGCTTCCGGCTCGAACATGGTACCTGCGCCGTTTTCACGGGCGTAGATAGCCAGCACGGCCGCCAGCGGCACGTACACCTGGCGCGGCACGCCGCCGAAGCGCGCGTTGAAACGCACTTCGTCGTTCGCCAGCTCAAGGTTGCCTACCGCACGCGGGGCGATGTTGAGAACGATCTGCCCGTCTCGGGCGTACTCCATCGGCACACGTACGCCAGGTAACGTCACGTCTACCACCAGGTGCGGCGTGAGCTGGTTATCCAGCAGCCATTCATAGAATGCGCGCAGCAGATATGGACGGCGTGGAGTGAGCTGTGACAAATCCATGCGTATTAACCCCGGCCGAGGCGCATTTCGCGTTCGGCTTCTGTCAGAGAAGCGAGGAAGGAGTCGCGTTCGAAAACGCGGGTCATGTAGCCTTTCAGCTCTTTCGAACCGGTACCGCTCAGCTCAATGCCCAGCTGCGGTAAACGCCACAGCAGCGGTGCCAGGTAGCAGTCTACCAGGCTGAACTCATCGCTCAGGAAGTAAGGTTTCTGGGTAAAGACCGGGGCGATGCTCAACAGCTCTTCACGCAGCTGCTTACGGGCGGCATCGGCCTGAGCACCGGCGCTGTTAACGATAGCGTTCATCAGCGTGTACCAGTCTTTCTCAATGCGTTGCATGTACAGACGGCTCTCACCACGCGCAACCGGATAGACCGGCATCAGCGGCGGGTGCGGGAAGCGCTCGTCCAGGTACTCCATAATGATGCGAGACTCCCACAGGGTCAGCTCGCGATCCACCAGCGTCGGTACGCTTTGATTGGGGTTGAGGTCAATCAGATCCTGAGGCGGATTATCCTTTTCCACGTGTTCGATTTCGAAACTCACACCTTTTTCGGCCAGCACGATGCGGACTTGGTGGCTATAGATGTCAGTAGGACCAGAAAACAGCGTCATTACCGAACGTTTGTTGGCAGCGACAGCCATGAAAACCTCCAGGTATATTCAGAATATTACTGCTGCGAGCCACAAAGTGACTAGCCAGATGTAAGGTCACCCATCCACCCGAAGAGACGCATTTGTGCAAAACGCAGCAAAAAATGAGCAATCCCCGGCATTTGGGCAGAAAATTGGATGATAGTTTACCAGATTTTGCGGGCTTTGTGGTGAGGGGATCCCGGAAATGCTGCAAATCAGGAAAAAATCGATGCTTGCTGTGGATATCTTATCTTTTGTCCATAAAAAAACCCGGCATAAACCGGGTTTTTGCGCCATTTGTTCTGCGTAAGCAGAGACAAATTAACGTTTGGAGAACTGCGGACGACGACGTGCTTTACGCAGACCGACTTTCTTACGTTCAACCTGACGAGCGTCACGAGTAACGAAGCCTGCTTTACGCAGTTCGCCACGCAGGGACTCGTCGTACTCCATCAGAGCGCGGGTGATACCGTGACGGATCGCACCAGCCTGACCAGAGATACCACCACCTTTA